>ERZ791861.6-NODE-6-length-251779-cov-11.099939_pt1 | contig 251779 bp, 169 predicted proteins | sample MGYA00510283_ERZ791861 | MGnify/ENA primary metagenome ERZ791861 (study PRJEB30046, sample SAMN00792074) | human gut metagenome | study: EMG produced TPA metagenomics assembly of the A metagenome-wide association study of gut microbiota in type 2...
CATTTTATTTACTGCCATAGCCGCTTAGGCTTGGCGATTTTTTAACGAACTATTGTATTAAGGTATACAAGTATATATACTTCCCGGTATTTTTAAGAGAGCGTACATTTTCTCACAAAAAAATCTGCCATTTATTCCACTGATTTTCAATATAAAACAAAACATCAAGAGAAAAAAACGACTATTTTATCGAAAAAAATTTAATGAATAGTTTGTCAGTTTCAAAAAAGTTCCTACCTTTGCATCCGCAATCGAGAAACAAACACTGATTCGAGAAAGCAAAATGCAGAAATGCAACAACAGGATGGCCCGTTCGTCTATCGGTTAGGACGCAAGATTTTCATTCTTGAAAGGGGGGTTCGATTCCCCCACGGGCTACAAGTAAAAAGAATAAAGAACTAAAAAAATAGATTAGTCGAAATGGCAAATCATAAATCATCACTGAAAAGAATCAGACAAGAAGAGACTAGAAGACTTCATAACAGATACTATGGTAAGACCATGAGAAATGCTGTTAGAAAGCTTCGCGCAACTACAGACAAAGCTGAAGCAGTTGCAATGTATCCGGGCATTACAAAGATGTTGGATAAGTTGGCTAAAGTGAACATTATTCACAAAAATAAAGCTAACAATCTGAAATCTAAGCTCGCTCTTTATATCAACAAGCTCGCTTAATACATAGGAATTTAACAATTCTATATAGCATCAGGCTGAACTTTTAAGTTCGGCCTTTACTGTGTATAGACACTTGACTATCAAGTCTATCGTAAAAGTACAGAATCCACTTTCATTCTTCATTTTTCACGGTTTATTCTTCGCCAAGTCGACAAATTTCACTATATTTGCTCTGTTATTAAAGTTAGAAAGGCAATTATGAGCGAAGAACAAATCACTCCCAATAACGGGTCTTATTCTGCGGATAGTATCCAAGTATTGGAAGGTCTTGAAGCAGTGAGAAAACGCCCTGCGATGTACATCGGTGACATCAGTATAAAGGGACTTCACCATTTGGTATACGAAATCGTTGACAACTCTATCGACGAAGCTTTGGCCGGCTATTGCGACCATATCGAAGTAACGATCAACGAAGACAATTCAATCACAGTACAGGACAACGGACGCGGTATTCCGGTCGACTATCATGAAAAAGAAAAGAAGTCGGCACTGGAAGTAGCAATGACTGTCCTACACGCCGGAGGTAAATTCGACAAAGGTTCCTATAAAGTATCCGGAGGTTTGCACGGTGTAGGTATGTCTTGTGTAAACGCGCTGTCTACTCACATGACTACGCAAGTATTCCGCAACGGTAAGATCTACCAGCAGGAATATGAAATAGGCAAACCGCTATATTCGGTAAAGGAAGTCGGCACTGCCGACATTACGGGAACCCGCCAACAGTTTTGGCCGGATGATACCATTTTTACAGAAACGGTATATGATTACAAGATCTTGGCTTCACGACTACGCGAGTTGGCTTACTTGAACGCCGGCCTGCGTATCACGCTGACAGATCGCCGGGTAGTGAATGAGGACGGTAGCTTCAAAAGTGAACAGTTCTATTCGGAAGAAGGACTGAGAGAATTTGTACGTTTCATCGAGTCTTCACGCGAACACTTGATTAATGACGTGATTTACCTGAACTCCGAAAAACAGGGAATCCCCATTGAAGTAGCAATCATGTACAATACAGGGTTCTCGGAAAACGTTCACTCTTACGTTAATAATATCAATACGATTGAAGGTGGTACGCACCTCGCCGGTTTCCGCCGTGCACTGACCCGTACACTGAAAAAATATGCCGAAGACAGCAAGATGTTGGAAAAGGTAAAAGTAGAAATCTCGGGAGACGACTTCCGCGAAGGTCTAACTGCTGTTATTTCCGTAAAAGTAGCTGAACCTCAGTTTGAGGGACAAACGAAAACGAAGTTGGGTAACAACGAAGTCATGGGTGCCGTAGACCAGGCCGTAGGTGAAGTTTTGTCATACTACCTGGAAGAACATCCGAAGGAAGCAAAAACGATTGTAGACAAAGTGATCCTGGCTGCTACAGCACGCCACGCAGCAAGAAAAGCCCGTGAAATGGTACAACGTAAATCTCCGATGTCCGGTGGTGGTTTGCCGGGTAAGCTGGCAGACTGTTCGGATAAAGATCCGTCAAAATGCGAGTTATTCCTCGTCGAGGGTGATTCGGCAGGTGGTACCGCCAAGCAAGGACGTAACCGTATGTTCCAGGCAATCCTTCCGCTTCGCGGTAAGATTCTGAATGTTGAGAAAGCGATGTATCACAAAGCGCTGGAAAGTGACGAAATCCGTAACATCTATACCGCATTGGGTGTCACTATCGGAACCGAGGATGACAGTAAAGAGGCCAATATTGAAAAACTGCGTTACCACAAGATTATCATCATGACCGATGCCGATGTCGATGGTTCTCACATCGACACACTGATTATGACGTTCTTCTTCCGCTATATGCCGCAGATCATTCAAAACGGTTATCTGTACATCGCTACTCCCCCGCTCTATCTCTGCAAAAAGGGTAAAGTAGAAGAATATTGCTGGACAGATGCACAACGCCAGAAGTTTATTGATACTTACGGCGGCGGTTCGGAAAATGCAATCCATACACAACGTTACAAAGGTTTGGGTGAAATGAATGCCCAACAGTTGTGGGAAACAACTATGGACCCTGAAAACCGTATGCTGAAACAAGTGAATATCGATAACGCTGCAGAAGCTGACTACATCTTCTCTATGTTAATGGGTGAAGACGTAGGACCACGCCGAGAGTTTATTGAAGAAAACGCAACGTATGCGAATATCGATACATAATATTAATTTTACGTTTTTATAAACCAACCTCACATCTTACAACGAGGAAACGCCGATGGAGAAAGAGCATCCTTCGATCGGCGTTTTTCTTTATCCATATCTTAATAAAGACTAAAGACAGTAACATTTTCAGTGCTAAATCACTATATTGCAAAAAACATAGAAAACAGTAGCTATGAAGATGAAAACTACTAACCCGTTATTCGCAAAGATCAGACTATTTCTTATTGTCCTGACATTGTGCGTTATCGTTACCTGCATCTTTCTGGTCATCATTCATCCGGAAGCATGGATAGCACCAGTATGTGTAATGGCCGTAGCACTATGCATCTTGCTATATCAGGTATTTGGCACACGTAAGAAATAGGAAGTTTAGATAAAATGTTGCTTTTTCAATTCTTCGGCAACAGCTTCAAGTTCTTTGTACCATTCTTCACCGAATTTACGAATCAAAGGTTCTTTCAGAAATTTATAGACAGGGACATTCTCTTTTTTTCCTAACAGAACCGCAGCCTTGCATACATCCCAACGATGATAATTCACCGCTTTATAAGGTCCGTAATCTCCAATGCGAATAGGATAAAGATGACATGATATCGGTTTATAGAAATCTGTTTTTCCTTCCCGGAAAGCTTTTTCAATAGCACAGTAGCAACATCCTTTCTCGTCATAACAAGTAAAGACGCAGTCTTTGTTATTTACAATAGAAGTTACCAAGTCTCCTTCCTGGTCAGTATATACCACCCCCTGTTTTTCTATCACCGCACGCGCTTCCGGAGCCAGTTCATCCCAGATAACCGGCAACACTTCCTCCAGTTTCATCACCTCATCCAGTTCTACCGGTGCTCCGGCATCTCCCTCAATGCAACATTCACCTTTACAGGCATCCAAGTTACAAAGAAATTTCTCCTGAAGTACATCAAGCGATACAACTACATCATTAATCTGAATCATAAAACTTATGTGAGACAAAAAAGGCGGAGTTCTACTCCGCCCTCCCAGTTATAGAAATCTAAATTACTTAATCAAAACATTCCCGTTCATTTCAGCCGGAGCTTCCAGTCCCATAATCTTCAGGATAGTTGGAGCAACGTCTGCCAGACGGCCATCTTCTACTTTCGCAGCTTTGTTTTCTGTTACGTAAACACAAGGAACCGGATTCAAAGAGTGGGCAGTATTCGGAGTACCGTCTTCATTCAAAGCATGGTCAGCATTACCATGGTCAGCGATAATGATTGCTTCGTAATCCTGTGCTTTAGCGGCTTCGATTACATCTTTCACACAAGCATCAACAGCAACAACAGCTTTTTCGATTGCTTCGTAAATGCCGGTATGACCTACCATATCACCGTTAGCAAAGTTTACTACGATGAAGTCATATTTGTTTTCATTGATAGCAGCCACCAGTTTGTCTTTTACTTCGTAAGCGCTCATTTCCGGCTTCAAGTCGTAAGTAGCAACTTTCGGAGACGGAACAAGAATACGGTCTTCGTTATCGTACGGAGTTTCACGGCCACCGTTGAAGAAGAATGTTACGTGAGCATACTTTTCTGTTTCTGCAATATGGAGTTGATTCAGTCCCTTAGCAGCAAGGTATTCACCCAACGTATTAGAAACGTTTTCTTTATCGAATAAGATGTGTACACCTTTGAAAGAAGCGTCATACGGAGTCATACAGTAATATTGCAGTCCCGGGATTGTACGCATACCAACTTCCGGCATATCTTGTTGAGTCAATACTACTGTCAACTCTTTCGCACGGTCGTTACGGTAGTTGAAGAAGATTACTACATCTCCTTCTTTGATTGTTCCGTCGAAATTAGCATTTACAATCGGTTTGATAAATTCGTCTGTCACGCCTTCATCATAAGATTCCTGCATTGCCTGAACCATATCGGCAGCTTTCTTACCTTCACCTTTTACTAACAAATCATAGGCTTCTTTCACACGTTCCCAACGTTTGTCACGGTCCATAGCATAATAACGGCCGATGATTGAAGCAATCTTTCCTGCTGACTTTTCACAGTGCGCAGATAGTTCTTCGATAAAACCTTTACCGCTCTTCGGATCAGTATCACGACCGTCCATAAAGCAGTGGATGAATGTATTGTCGATATTATATTCTTTAGCGATGTCACAAAGTTTGAAGAGATGAACGAGTGAGCTATGTACGCCACCGTTAGAAGTCAGCCCCATAAAGTGAACATTCTTTCCATTTTCTTTTGCATAAGAAAAAGCAGCGACAATCTCAGGATTCTTCAGAATACTATTATCAGCGCAAGCACGGTTGATTTTTACTAAATCCTGATAAACCACACGTCCGGCACCGATATTCAAGTGACCGACTTCCGAGTTACCCATTTGTCCGTCGGGCAAACCTACGTTTTCACCGCTTGCCTGAAGCTGGGAATGAGGGTATGTATTCATCAGATAATCCCAATAAGGAGTGGGAGTGTTGAAGATTACGTCGTCTTTCTTTTGGTCGCCTAATCCCCAACCGTCGAGGATCATTAAAAGGGCTTTCTTACTCATAATATTTCAATATTTAAATTATCACTCTGATTTTCCGGCTGCAAAGGTACAAAAAAGATGATTACCTGAACGTTTAATCTATGTTAAGTTGCAGAGTAAAAGAATACAAGGCTATGGATATTTTCCTTACTTTGTAAGGATAGTATTAAACACGTTCATCAAAAAACTATTATTATGAAAGCAACCTTATTCTGCATTTTACTTGTATTATCGGGCATACTAAGTGCACAAACAATCGACAATCCTCCTTTCAAAGCCCGTTCGGGAAGTATCTCCAACATTACCCGCATAGAACGTACTCCAGAAAGTACACGAGTATACATACATGCTATTTTTCGTCCGCACTGGTGGATTAAAGAAAAAGGAACAAGTTACCTGGAAGATGCAACCACCGGAAAGAAATATAAGTTTAAAGGTGCAGAAGGTATCGAAATCAATAAAGAAGTATATATGCCTGATTCCGGTGAAAAAGACTACGTGCTTATTTTCGAACCCCTGCCTGAAGAAACTCAAACGATCCACCTTCTCAGCCCGACTAATTATGAAGGGAATACATACGATATTTCCTTGATTCCGCAGAAAGGAAAGAATACTCCTCCACTAGCTGCCGTCAAGGGTAACTGGTTCAAGACAGACGGCTCCGGTCAGTGGGAATACGGAATTTACGATTCAATCACGATCATGAATAATCGGATATACACCAATGAAAGTATCCGCAAGAAAGGGAAACGAATTGAGATGACCGTTAAAGACAAACAAAATGGGACTATCCGTACATTGTTGATAACCCCGCAAAAGAGTGGCAACTGTATTATAAAAACAGACCAAACAAATGAATTATCGTATACCCGCCAAAAGGCTGCCATAAGCACAATAGAGCCGGACAATGGTTTTCAACAGTTCTTCCGTAAAGATACCGCCTGTCTGCAAGGATATATCGATGGCTACGACCCGCGTTTGGGATTCGAGACAGGACTTGTTTATCTATCAAATGAACTCACCCGTGAAGATTATCCTACTGTTGTGCAAATAGATAAAGACGGAAGTTTTACATGCAAGTTCGTTATTCATCATCCGGTAGAGCAATCATTAACCCTCAACAATGACTGGATTCCATTCTATATTGAGCCTGGACAAACTCTCACCATGTACATTGACTGGGAAGCAATCATGGCTCGAAGCCGTGCACGCGATCATTATTTTCCGATTAACAATATAGCATATATGGGACCGACAGCTCCCTTCTCCTATATACTATCCGATTTTAGCAAGTCTATTCCTTATCGGTACGAAGATTTATCCAAATCACAAAAGACACTTACTCCCAACCAATACAAGGAACACATGAGACCTATCATCGCACAATGGAGACATATTGCCGATTCCGTATGCCGGGTCTACCACCCCTCCCTGAAGGCAGTTTGCCTGATTAAAAACAAAGTAAAACTGCAAACAGGAAATGCATTCTTCGATTTTGCAATGAGCAGGGATTATTATGCCAAACAAGATACGGCCAATCAAGCCTTGAAAGTAAAGGAAGATGATTCGTATTACGATTTCCTAAAAGAGATGCCACTTGACGATAAAACAATTCTCGCAGATGAGAAAGCGGACATCTTCACCAATCGCTTTGAATTTATGGCTCCCCTCCGAAAAGCTTATTCGGACGAAGTCGAAGGATCGGTGGAGATTCCTTTTACTTACCCAGAAAAGCCTCTCTTGACATTCCTGAAAGAAAAAGGAGTGAAACTTAATGCTGAACAAGAAGCGATAAGGCAAAAACAGGAAAAACTTGCCGGACAAGAAATAAAAATAACGCTTGCAGAACTTCAAGAAGATGACAGGAAGACCAGTGCTCTATTTAAACAAGAAGAAAAACTGGTAAAAGAATACATGGACTATATCAATAAACAGAAACCTTCTCAAAAAGAAAAGTCACAGCAAGAAGAAGATAGGGCCAGCATAACAATGGAACAGAAATATGAAGAGAAGAAAAATGCCATTATCGCCCGGCTATGCAATACTCCCAATCCTCTGCTCTGGCAAATAGCCAAAGTACGCCGTCTCACTTATGACCTACAAAATATAAAAACAAAAACAATTGCTCGTGAATATATAGACAGCCTCAAGCAAGAATTTACCGCCCCCTTCTTAGTTGCCGAAACTGAACAATTGTTTGAAAATGCTTATCCTTCGGAAGATGCTAAATCATACCAACTCCCGGAAGGCAAAGCAACCGACATTTTCCGCAATATCATCAAGAATCATCCGGGCAAAGTACTATTTGTTGACTTTTGGGCCACTAGCTGCGGGCCTTGCCGTAGCGGAATAGAAGCAACAGCAGACTTGCGCAAGAAGTACAAAGATCATCCGGAGTTCCAGTTTATTTATATCACCGGAGAAAGAGAATCTCCGGCAGGAGCTTACAAACAATATGTCGAAAAGCATCTGAAAGGAGAAGCAAGTTATTATGTCACCGGAACGGAATATAATTACCTCCGCCAACTTTTCCATTTCAACGGCATTCCTCATTACGAACTCGTAGAGAAAGACGGCAGTATCTCCAATGAAAAATTAAGTAGTTACAGTATCGGACAATATTTGAAGAAACGTTTCGGTACTTCCGAACCTTCGGAAACAGAGCAGCACGCAGAGTAAGTACGGACTGCAAACAGTAGAAATTCGAAAAAAACGGTGCAAAAGAATGGAAGCCAGCTTGATTTTCCGTACCTTTGCACCGCTTTTACATTAAAATCATAGAAATATGGACGATTCAAACCCGCGAACGTGCACAACTAGTATTAATTAAAGCGAACAGAGTCATTGAAATCTGATGTCTCTGCTCGTGCTAAACAAACGAAAGGAGACAATAAGATGAGAACGTATCTTTATTGTGAGGCCGGCTTTGTGGAAAAAGCACAATGGCTTCCTAATAGCTGGGTAAACGTAGTATGCCCGAACAATGATGACTTTGAATTTCTGACTAAAACACTCAACGTACCCGAATCATTTCTTGATGACATAGCCGACACGGATGAACGTCCGCGTACGGATACGGAAGGTAACTGGCTGTTAACGATCCTGCGTATCCCTGTGCAAAACAAGCAGAACGGAAGCCTGCCTTTCGCCACTGTACCTATCGGCATAATCACAAACAACGAGATTATAGTATCCGTATGTTACCATAACACCGATTTACTACCGGATTTCATCGAACATACCCGTAGGAAAGGTATTGTAGTCCGTAATAAACTCGATCTGATTCTCCGGTTGATTTACTCTTCCGCCGTATGGTTCCTGAAATATCTGAAACAAATCAATATAGATATCAGTGCAGCAGAGAAGGAGTTGGAACGCAGCATCCGTAATGAAGACCTGCTCCGTCTGATGAGATTGCAGAAAACCTTGGTTTACTTCAACACCTCCATTCGTGGCAATGAAGTGATGATAGGTAAACTTAAGACTATTTTCCAAGATACGGATTTTCTGGATAAAGAGTTAGTGGAAGACGTTATCATCGAATTGAAACAAGCACTCAATACGGTGAACATTTACAGCGACATTCTCACTGGGACAATGGACGCCTTCGCCTCCATTATCTCAAACAATGTGAACACTATCATGAAACGTATGACCAGCTTGTCTATCGTCTTAATGCTCCCTACATTGATTGCCAGTTTTTATGGCATGAACGTAGATATTCATCTGGAAGAAGTGCCCTTTGCTTTTTCTTTGATTGTACTCTTCTCTATCGGATTGTCCACGCTGGCGTTTGTGATATTCAGAAAGATCAAATGGTTCTAACATACAAAAGCCTGTCATCTACTATTGAGTAAATGACAGGCCGTAATTTAATAATACGTTTTTTCTTCTATAGAGAATTAATTAAAAGAGAATGTTTAGAGAGAGAAATTATTTTTTATCCTTGTTTACTTTTTCTTCCACCCAACGGAATAGAAACTCCAACAAATCCATTAACAGTGTTAGAGTTCTTTCCTAAGAACATATAGTCGGTTCCGAGGAACAACGGCCCTAATTTCAGACCAAGACCGAAAGATTTTCCTGCTGACTGAATGGCAGAATAGCTAAGTGCAACGTTAAACCAGCTTTTCGGACGATAATTTGCAGAGAATGTCAACTCTGTAAGAGCGTCAGGTTGTACAAAACGAGTGGTAGACAATACACCAACAGCTAATTTGTTATTGAAGAAACCGTATTCTGCACCCAACACCAATGTAGAAGCCAGACGGGACTTACGAGATTCTTTTGCATCACCTACTTCGAGTTGCAACATATCATAGTCGAGTACATCACCGTTAGTTACACGATCCATATACCCTTGAGTATCATCCTGCAACTGCTTTACTGCATTCATCACAGATGTTTCAGGATTAGCGGGATCGACCATTGCTGCATAAGTACTTCCTTTAATATCAATAGGATCCGGATTGGCTGACGCAATCTTCGTACTTGATTTTGACCAAGAGATAAAACCTAAGTCAAGAATAGATGCAGATACAGTCAGATTATCCAATATTTTATAAGAAGCACCCAAATCAATACCAAAACCGTAACCAGCGATACCCAATTTGCCACTATCAAATTCGAAGTCTGTTACATAATCCTTACCCTCTTCTTCTTGTAATTCCAAACCTTTGAAAGAACTCTTCAATTCTGCACCAACATTCAAATTTGCATGGTAATTATCAAATTTTGCTTTCAATTCAGTAGCTTGTTTAATAGCTTCTTGTTGGCTTAAGCCACTCCAATAATTTTCATCTGACCACTTTGCAATCTCTGCATCACTGGGCAGATTAGCACTCATTGCCACATTTTTGAGTTTTAACTCCATATTACCGATACCCAACAAAGCTTTCACTCTGGCACCGACTGTCAAACGACTGTTAATCTGACGTGAGAGTCCTAAACCAATTTCAGTATAAGCATTGATATTCAATTGCTGACCACTGATATCATAGTTACTGTTTCTCCAGTTTTCTTCAACAGTCTCCATCTCATTCAGGAAAGTAAACATAGATTTAGTCAAGTTCGCACCAATATCGGTACGAAGACCAATGTTGAACGACCAGAAGTTCTTTCCTTTGTACCAACCGGCAGAAAGGATTTCCGTACTAAAGTTCACATTCAACTTATTGTTATCTTTCAGCCGGTTCATGAAATCCGGTTTCGTATAGAAATCATCTCCGTCATCAATAATATCAATAATATCCTGATATCCTAATGAAGTAGACCCCACGGTTGCATTAACTGCACCAACCACCGGAAGATTGAAGTAACCTTTAGTCGGTGTCAAAGCCGGATTCAGCTGTTGACGATAATGCGTACCTTCCATAAAATAAGAAGTACGCAAGAACTGTGCATTTGCAGGAAGTGCACAAACTAACATAATGAAAAATACCCCAATGAGCTTAGTAGAGCTTAGTAGCTTGTTCGTTGCCATGATTTTAAACTTTTTAATTCTTATTATTGTTTGCAAATATATAGCATTTCAATAACAATTAAAAGCACGGAGCAACACTTTTTTAGCCTAAACAGAACAATTCAAGCACTAAACAGGCTAAAATCGTGCTTATACTGCAAAAAAATGTAGAAAATATAATTTAAGAAAGGAACAACGGGAATTAAAAGTCCAAAGAAAGTTGTTCACCTCCCAACAAATTGAACGTCATCCGATGATAAGGAGTTGTTCCATGTTCGGCAATGGCGGCACGGTGTTTTTTGGTAGGATACCCTTTATTACGGTTCCAGTCATAATAGGGATACTCTTCGTGGAGACGGTTCATATAATCATCACGATACGTTTTGGCCAGAATAGATGCAGCAGCTATCGAAAGGTATTTTCCATCGCCTTTGATTACCGTGGTATGCGGGATACCGGGATATTTATTGAACCGGTTTCCGTCAATGAGCAGGTGTTCGGGACGGGTGGACAGTTGATCGACAGCACGATGCATGGCCAGGAAAGAAGCACGCAGGATATTTATCTCATCTATCTCTTCGGGTGAAACGATACCCACCGCCCATGCTATCGCTTCACGTTCTATTACCTCACGCAGAGCATAACGTTGTTTCTCCGTCAGTTGCTTGGAGTCATTCAGTAACTCATTCTTAAAATCTTTCGGAAGAATGACGGCAGCAGCATAGACAGAACCCGCCAAACAGCCGCGGCCTGCCTCATCGCACCCTGCTTCTATCAGATTCTCATTTAAATAAGGTAATAGCATCTTTATCGTTTTTATCTCTGCAAAGGTAAATGAAATAAAAAAGGAGACCTAGATTCCGGTCTCCATTTTCTTATCTTTTTAACACAAAATCCTTAGAACAGACTCCAGGCAACCGTAAGTCCTGCCATTACAATGGCTACCATGCTCATAAGCTTTATCAATATATTCAAGCTCGGACCGGAGGTATCTTTAAACGGGTCGCCCACCGTATCGCCCACCACCGTTGCCTTATGAACCTCACTTCCTTTTCCTCCGAAATTGCCTTCTTCCACATATTTCTTTGCATTATCCCAGGCACCACCGGCATTTGCCATAAAGATAGCGAGCACGAAACCGCTGCTCAAACCACCGATCAACAAACCAAGCACACCGGGAACACCGAAGACAAGTCCCGTAAAGATCGGGGCAATGATAGCAATCAATGAAGGAAGCACCATTTCGCGCTGTGCCCCCTTCGTAGAGATTTCCACACAACGTTCGTAGTCCGGTTCGGCTTCTCCCGTCAGGATACCTTTTATTTCACGGAACTGGCGGCGCACTTCGTCCACCATGTGTCCCGCCGCACGTCCCACGGCATTCATGGTCAGCCCGCAGAACAGGAAAGCCATCATAGAGCCGAGGAACATCCCCGAAAGTACCTTCGGATTCATCAGGTTCACTTCATAATAGTTCATGAAGTCAATGAAAGTAGCATTTGCCACACTGATTGTATTTCCGTCCGAGAAAGTCAGATCCATATTGCCGAGACGAGTCAGTCCGATACGTATTTCTTCAATATAAGAAGCGAGCAAAGCCAATCCCGTCAAGGCAGCAGAACCAATCGCAAAACCTTTTCCGGTTGCGGCAGTCGTGTTTCCGAGAGAATCGAGCGCATCGGTACGTTTGCGAACTTCTTCACCCAAGCCGGACATTTCCGCGTTTCCGCCTGCGTTATCCGCAATCGGGCCGTAAGCGTCCGTTGCCAAAGTGATTCCCAGCGTAGAAAGCATACCGACGGCAGCAATGCCGATTCCGTACAACCCCATACCGATATTGGCAAAATCGCCGGCAGCAGCCAGTAGATAAGAAGCAATGATACCCACCACAACTGCAATAACGGGGATAGCCGTAGAAAGCATTCCCAGACCGATGCCGGAAATGATGACCGTAGCAGGTCCCGTCTTCCCGCTTTCACTCAACTTCTGAGTAGGACGATAGGATTGGGAAGTATAATATTCAGTAGAACGGCCTATCACAATGCCGACAAGCAGGCCGACGACCACCGCACAGGAGATCCAAACCCAGTTCTGCAACTGCAAAAGCCACAGGATAAAGAAAGTAGCAACGACGATAAGTACAGAACTGAGGTTTGTACCGAACGCCAGCGAACCAAGCAGATCTTTCATTTTCGCATTCTCTTTGGTACGGACGGCGAAGATACCTATAATAGAAAGGATAATCCCGACAGCCGCGATCAACATCGGAGCAATAACCGCTTTGAACTGCATAGCCGTGTCCGAAGAATGAATAAAGGCAGCAGCACCAAGCGCGGCAGTTGCCAGGATCGAACCGCAATAAGATTCGTACAAGTCGGCTCCCATGCCGGCCACGTCACCCACGTTGTCACCTACGTTATCGGCAATAGTGGCAGGGTTGCGCGGGTCGTCTTCGGGGATTCCGGCCTCTACCTTACCTACAAGGTCGGCCCCCACATCGGCAGCTTTCGTATAGATACCACCGCCGACACGGGCGAAGAGTGCCTGAGTGGAAGCCCCCATACCGAAAGTAAGCATGGTGGTAGTGATTACACAGAGTTTATGAGTCGGTGTCAGTGCGTCAGCAGGAATCACTTCGTTCAGCAACAAATACCAGAAAGAAATGTCGAGCAGGCCGAGACCGACTACGACAAGTCCCATTACCGCACCGCTCCGAAAGGCAATCCTCAATCCGGCATTCAGCGAACCGCGTGCCGCATTGGCTGTACGGGCTGATGCATAAGTTGCCGTTTTCATCCCCAGAAAACCGGAAAGGCCGGAAAAGAAACCACCCGTCAGGAAAGCGATAGGCACCCAAGCATTCTGAACGTGGAAACCGTAGGCCATGATTGAAAACAAAATGACCAGCCCCAGAAACACCCAGCCTACAATCTTGTATTGCTGTTTCAGGTAAGACATAGCGCCTTTGCGCACAGCAGCGGCAATTTTTATCATTTGGGGAGTACCTTCACTCTCCTTCATCATTTGCTTATGGAAGTAATAAGCAAAGCAGAGGGCTAACACGGAAGCGACCGGAACCAGCCAGAAAAGAATGCTATCCATAGGATTAATTTTTAAAGGGTTTACGGAGGCTAAAAGTATGAAAATCAAACGAAAAAAGCAAGTAAGTAAGATTATTTTTTGAACAGTAGATGTACTCACTTTAATTGCCATGTCATTCCTCTCTTTCCGGCAAGCAGCTTGTCGGAGGGTTTGTTAAGTGGGACTTTATGGGAAGAGAAGCCGGTATAGTTCGATTGGAATACCGGTATAGTTAGGTTGGAGCACCGCTTTAGTTAGTCTGCCACGGCCGTGGAGAGTTCTTTCCACAGGCGTGACGAGATATTACCACGGGTGTGACGAATACTCTCCACGGCCGTGGCAAATTAACAATATCGGTATTCCGACAGAACAATACCTACCGGATAACAGATGTATAGCGGGTGTATAAGCTATGTTTAACGGTGACTTATTTACCGTAGAATTTAGCATCAGCATCAAAATCTGGCCCGTACATCATAAATTATCATTATCTTTGAGCGTTTTTATGCCTGTAAACTAACTAATACCCAATAATTATTACTCAAAACAACATGAAGAAACTATTTCTACTACTAATGGCTTTGTTTACCTTGGCACAAGTGAAAGCCCAGGAAAAGAGTGTTATCCAAATCTCAACGGACAACACAGACCTAATCCTTCAAGTAGCCCCTAACGGCCGACTTTATCAGGCTTATCTGGGTGACAAACTACTAAATGAGCAAGATATCAAGCACTTTTCGCCTTATGTAAAAGGTGGCAGTGACGGCAGTGTTTCTACACGCGGCTGGGAAGTCTATCCGGGTTCCGGTGCCGAAGACTATTTCGAACCGGCTGTGGCTATCACTCACAGCGACGGAAATCCAAGTACGATTCTCCGCTATGTATCTTCCGAGCAGAAGGCCGTGACAGGGGGAACAGAGACAATTATCAACCTCAAAGACGACCAATATCCGGTAGAGGTAACTCTGCACTACATCGCTTATCCGAAAGAAAACGTCATCAAGACATGGAGCGAAATCAAGCACAACGAGAAGAAACCCGTCACCCTGTGGCGCTATGCTTCCACAATGCTTTATTTCTCCGACTCCAAGTATTTCCTAACCGAATTCAGCAGCGACTGGGCCAAAGAAGCTCAAATGAGCAGCCAGCAGTTACAGTTCGGAAAGAAAGTAATCGACACCAAGTTGGGCAGCCGTGCCGCCATGCATACACATCCGTTCTTCGAACTGGGATTCGGACAATCGGCACAGGAAACACAAGGCCGCGTGATGCTGGGTACGATCGGCTGGACCGGTAACTTCCAGTTTACATTCGAAGTAGACAACGTTGGTAACCTGCGCGTAATCCCTGCCATCAACCCTTATGCATCTGATTATGAATTGAAAGCGAACGAAGTATTCACGACTCCCGAATTTATGTTCACTTTCAGCAATAACGGAACGGGCGAGGCCAGCCGCAACCTTCACGCCTGGGCTCGCAACTATCAGCTGAAAGACGGACAAGGTGACCGCCTCTCCCTACTGAACAACTGGGAAAACACTTACTTCAAATTCGACGAACAACTCCTTTCCGAACTAATGAAAGAGGCCAAACATCTTGGGGTAGATATGTTCCTGCTCGATGACGGCTGGTTTGGCAACAAGCATCCGCGCAACAGCGACAATGCCGGACTAGGCGATTGGGAAGCAATGAAATCCAAACTGCCCGGCGGTATCCCTGCTCTTGTGAAATCCGCTAAAGAAGCCGGAGTGAAGTTCGGCATCTGGATTGAGCCGGAAATGGTCAACCCGAAAAGCGAACTCTTTGAAAAGCACCCCGACTGGGCTATCACCCTGCCGAACCGCAAGACTTATTACTATCGTAACCAACTGGTTCTCGATCTCAGCAACCCGAAAGTGCAGGACTTTGTGTTCGGCGTAGTCGACAACATCCTGACTGAGAATCCGGAAGTTGCCTATTTCAAGTGGGACTGCAACTCACCGATCACCAACGTCTATTCTCCCTACCTGAAAAACAAACAGGGACAACTTTATATCAACCATGTACGCGGCATATACAATGTACTCAAACGTGTGAAAGAGAAATATCCCAATACACCGATGATGCTCTGCTCCGGTGGCGGCGCACGTTGCGACTACGAGGCCCTGAAATATTTCACAGAATTCTGGTGCAGTGACAATACCGACCCGATAGAACGTCTGTTTATCCAATGGGGATTCTCACAAATCTTCCCTTCCAAAGCGATGTCTGCACACGTGACTAGCTGGAACAAGAAGACAAGCGTGAAATTCCGTACCGATGTAGCCAGTATGTGTAAACTGGGCTTCGACCTCGGACTGAAAGAGTTGAATGCGGACGAACTGACTTACTGCCAGAATGCAGTTGCCAACTGGACACGTCTGAAGAAAGTGATTCTGGACGGCGACCAATACAGACTGGTCTCTCCTTATGACGGCAACCACATGTCCGTGATGTACACCGCACCGGATAAGAACAAGGCTGTGCTTTATACTTATGACATTCATCCGCGCTATGCTGAGAAACTGCTTCCGGTGAAACTTCAGGGATTGGATCCGAGTAAGAGGTATAAGGTGAAAGAAATCAACCTGATGCCGAATAAGAAGTCGAATCTGGGCGCTAACGAGAAAACTTATTCCGGCGACTATCTGATGAAAATAGGTATCAACGCCTTCACTACCAATCAGGCTTTCAGCCGTGTGATTGAGCTGACTGCGGAATAAGAGACAACTTCCCATTTCGCAGGCAACCTGTCCTTCTCAAGAGGTCAATCAGGTTGTCTGCGAAAAATTTCTTTTAAAAAGTGAGGAGTAAAACCGACTTCTCCCATTATGGTAATGTCACTGCTTGATAAATAGGGCCAACAATATAAGCAGTAATATTAATTTTAATCCAAAGAACATTACCATGAAAAACTCCGGATATTGTTTAAGCCTCATCTGCCTCTTTATATCGTTGTGTCTATACGGATGTAAAGATAACGCGGAAGAAAGTATAACGGAAATCTTTGAAATCGCGACAGAGGATCTGATACAGAACTTCAGTAAAGATGCAGCAAACGTCAGCATCTCTATCACCACAAACTTAAACGTAGATAATTGGGAAGCGAAGGTTACTGATAAATGGCTCAGAGCCACACAATTCAAAAACAGTCTGAAAATATCAGTAGACGCCAATATCGGTTCGAACAGACGTACCGCCAACGTTAAAGTATCCTCTGCAACTAAACATTATACCATTACAGTCACCCAATATTCCGCCAGTGACATTGTAATCGAAGAAGATATACAGGTAAAACCCTACGCCGGTAAGGCGAGCGAAGAGGAAACGGACCCGGACCGGAGCATCGAGCATTCCTTTGATGATAAATTTATTGCCGACGGCGGAGTACCTTACCACAGTAAATGGGGACAATCGGCCGATTTCCCGGTTATCCTGGAATACTATTTCGAGGGTAATACGGATATTGATTATTTCATCTATCACACTAATTCAGGAAACGGCACATTCGGGAAATTTGACGTATATACGCAGACGAAAGAAAACACGGAATACGTGCATCAGGGAAGCTATGACTTCAATATGCGCAACTCTCCCTCCATTGCCTCACTCAAAACTCCGGTAAAAGCCACCAAAGTAAAGTTTGAGGTTCATAGCGGGAAAAACGGATATGTCAGTTGTGATGAAATGCAGTTCTTCAAAAAGAACAAGAAAAACACTCTCGAAGAACAGTTGCTGACTGTCTTTACAGATATTACCTGTTCCGAAATAAAACCTGATGTCACGCAAGAGCAGATAGAAGCATTACCCGAATTCTTCATACAAACGGCATCGGCTTTAAAAGACGATAGTTATAATAAATGGGAAAAGGAATTCCGGATACGGGAATATTGTCCTTACAGCTCCGCCGACGAATGGGCGGATAAGCTGATGACGAGGAAATACGGAGATCTCGACAATCCTACAGGAATCTATGTGAACGAAGGAGATGAGGTAGTCGTACTGGTAGGAAACACTCACGGGCAAAGTATTTCAATCCAGAATATCGGGGAAGAAACAAGCAAAGGTTATGCACAAACTTCTGTCAACGGTGATATCTATCCCCTGAAGGAAGGAGTCAACAAACTGACAGCCAAGCAAACAGGTATGTTGTTTGTAATGTACAATACGAACATACAAAACCCCGATGCACAACCGATTAAAATCCATATCCCGTTAGGCGGAGGTAAAGTATGCGGATTCTTTTCCTTAAAAGAGCATCAGACCAATGAGAAATACAAGGAGTTAATAGACAAAGCCGACTATAAATATTTCTGTGTCATCGGCAACGCCATCATCCTCTATTTTCATCATAAGCAACTGAAAGCAGCAGTGCCGTATGATATCCTGTCGTCTATCGAACTTTGGGACAATATGATCCAATGGCAACAAGAATTGATGGGCATTGAAGACGTACACCCCAAACAAATGAATAATCATATTTTTGCCATATCTCCCGAAGGCGGATATATGTGGGCTTCGGAAGGCAGGATAGGATTTGTATATACCGTTCTGGGGGATATCCTGCGCAAATCTTATCTTATGGCCTCCAGAAATTCCTGGGGACCGGCACACGAGATCGGTCATGTACATCAAGGTGCCATTAACTGGGCCAGCACAACAGAGTCCTCCAACAATTTATTCTCCAATTACACGATTTATAAGTTCGGTCAGAACTGCTCCCGAGGGACAGAACTGGCTGTACCGGAATATGCGGCTAACGTCAAGAAAGCCACATTGGTATTCAGAAGATGTGTAGAAAATAAAGCCTGGTGCGACTTTGGAACCGACTATCAGGGAGAGGACCCGGAAATGCATGCACGCATGAACTGGCAATTATGGAATTACTATCATCGCTGCGGATATAATCCCCAATTCTTCCCTACTCTTTTCAAATTGATGCGCGAAAACCGTGTATCAACCCAAGACCCGGGAGAAAATCAAATGATGTATGCCAGAATGGCTTGCCGGGCTGCTAACGAGAACCTGACAGATTTCTTTGAAAGGTGGGGGTTCTTTGTCCCGATCTCTATGAAGGTCAACCAATACGGTACGTACAATTACATTGTCACGGACGCCATGATTAAGGAAACGAAAGAATTTATGAAGCAGTTTCCGGCTCCCAAACACGCTTTCTACTATCTGGAAGACAGAAAGAAAGGTGACCCCGGACTCGATACGACTCCACCGGATGTCGGTTACTTCACTCAATTTGCAGAGGACATGAAAATCACCAAGCAAATTACTTATACTATATCCGGACATCAGGTGAATGTTCAAAACGGAGAACAGGCAGTAGCTTTTGAAATAAAAGAGAATGATAACCTGAAATATTTCGGTACTTCTTTTCAGTTTGAAGTTCCCAATACTATTTCACCGGATCGTGTCAAATTATACGCTGTACAAGCGGACGGCGTACGAATCGAAATGACTCGTAAATAAAATCAATGATTAGTATGGCCCTATTAATCAACAGTATATATTTATAATCAATAACAATCTAAAAAAAACACCATGAGAAAAGTCTTACTATTCGTGTGCCTGTTAATGGCAGGAATGACAGTCAACGTAAACGCTGCAAAACAAAAAGCCAAGCACGTCATCTTAATCGGTATGGACGGTTGGGGGGCTTACAGTGTCCCTAAAGCGGATATCCCGGCTATCAAAAGTCTGATGACCAACGGATGTTACACACTTCATAGCCGGAGCGTACTCCCTTCTTCGAGTGCTATCAACTGGGCTTCCATGTTTATGGGAGTGGGAACAGAGTTACATGGATACACCACCTGGGGCTCGAAAACTCCGGAGATCCCTTCACGTGAGGTCAACGAACGGGGGATCGCTCCTACCATTTTTTCTGTCTTGCGCGAACAGCGTCCTAAAGCCGAAATCGGTTGTTTGTATGAATGGCCCGGAATCAAATACCTGGTAGATACGTTAGCCATGAGTTACCAATATCAGACTCCGGGATACGCCAAAGCTCCCACTGCCTTATGTGAAGCAGCAGAGAAGTATATTATTGAAAAGAAACCGGAACTGCTGGCTATCTGCTTCGAAGAACCCGACCACACCGGACATACCAAAGGGCATGACACTCCGGCCTACTATCAGATGTTGAAAGAACTGGATGGATATGTGGAACGTATCCTGCAAGCTATTAAAAAAGCCGGTATATGGGATGACACCATTATTATTATGACGGCCGACCACGGTGGTATCAAAACCGGGCATGGCGGCAAGACACTGAGGGAAATGGAGATTCCATTTATTATTTCCGGCAAGAATGTCCGCAAAGGCATGGAAATCAAAGAAAGTATGATGCAATATGACACTGCGGCAATGATTGCCTATATACTAGGGCTGAAGCAGCCTCAATCTTGGATTGGACGTCCGGTAAAGACGGTTTTCAAATAAGACCATTACTATAATAGTTACTTATATTACAAAAAGAATATGGATACTGCAAATCACACAAGGCGGAGAAAGTCCGGTCATGTTTTCTTGCAGTATCCATATCACATAAATATCCGTTCAAACTAGTCTTCTTTTTATAGTAAACAGAAATCATCATTAGCTCTCCGATATAATTTAATTTATTTTTTATACTTTTGCCACATGTTGCTACAAAATACAACAGTTGTTAATCATTCTAGTACAATTATAACAAAGTACACAGAGTACACGTGTATGAAGGAGAGTAAAATACATTATCAAACTAAAGAGGATGTGGAATTATGGGTTCTGCTAATCAAAGGAGACAAGCTGGCTTTAGAAATAATGTACCGGCGTTACTTTCCGCACCTGTTGAATTATGGACATACAATCTCCACAAACGAAGAATTAATAAAAGATTGTATTCAGGATCTCTTTGTCAACGTATTCAACAACTCTAAATTCCGCCCCATAGACCATGTCAAATCTTACTTATATACAGCCCTTAGAAACAATCTCGTATATAAGATGTCCTCGATGAAAGAGACGTACCAGTTAGAAAATGCAGAGTTTGAGATTCCATTGACAGATGATGAACTGGAAGGACTCTTTGCACACGACGATACTTATCTGGAAAGAAGCAAATTGCTAAAGGAGGCCTACCGGAAATTATCCGCCAATCAGCGTCATGCCGTTTATTTGTACTATATCAAAGAACTTACATGGGAGGAAGTTGCCGAAATACTAGGTATTACAGTGCACTCATCCATGAACCTGATAGGGAGAGCTATTGTCAAATTACGACGTTTATTTGAAAATAAATAATTTTTTTCCATAAAAGTGAGGAGTAAATTCGTTTTTCCCATTATAATAACAGAACAGTCGAATGATGAAAGAAGAAAAAGGAAATATTGAACAAATGAGCGAACGGTTGTTCCACTACCTTCGAAAGAGAGAAAGTTCCGCTTCCCAAGAAGCAGAAGACGAGGTATGGAGCAAAATCAGTAAGCAAATAGACAAGAAGAAGCATATTCCCGTCTATCGCTGGCTTATACCGGTGACAGCTGTTGCTGCTGCTTCTCTCCTGTTTGTATTCTGGCTGAATAATCAAGCTTATGATACGATTCATTCGGCAGATGTTCAAGAGTTTGTATCTGCTGCAAATACTCCGGAGAAACATATTGAGCTGATTACGGCTACCGGAACAAAGATAAAAGTAGATGAAAAAGCTACCGTGGCTTATGCACAAGACGGTTCTTTATTAATCGACGAGAAGAAAATCGCGACCCGACAGAGTACCGGGGAAGGAGAAGAAGAACATCCCATGAACCAGATTATTGTACCAATGGGGAAACATATCAAATTACAATTGTCTGATGGCTCTCAACTGGATATTAATTCCGGAACGAAGGTTGTTTATCCCCAAAAGTTCAAAAAGGAATACCGGGAAATATTCGTCGAAGGAGAAATATTCATAGATGTGACTCATAAGGAAAGTAACATCCCCTTTATAGTAAAGACATCACTCTTTACTGTAAATGTGCTGGGTACTGCCTTCAACGTAAAAGCTTATAAAGAAGATACTAAAGCCGAAGTCGTATTAGTACGGGGAAAGGTGGAGGTAAAAGACAAAAAGGAACAGAATTATACGCTGATGCCTAATGAGCTGATTGCTCTGAATGAAGGAACATATACTGACAAGAAAAAAGTCAATGCGCTCGATTATATCAGCTGGATTGACGGCATTCTGACATTGAATAATCAGGCACTAAGTATAGTATTAGAGCAGTTACACCGCTATTACGGAAAAGAAATTATTTATGATACAGGTATAGAAACAATGCCGATGCACGGGAAACTTGATTTGAATGAAGGGTTACAGAAAGTATTGTCAACTATTGCCATAACGGCACCTGTTACCATAGAAGAAAAGAATAATATATATTATGTCCACATGAGAAAAGAAAACTAATTATTAATCTTAAAAACATCGAATATGCCTATGATATGAAAACACACGAAAAATCCGAATAATATTCGTAGTATTATTCGGATTAGCTAAAAACATTACCTATCAACATTAAGTAGCGTTCTTAAAATTACAAAATTATGGAAAACTGTAAATTTACTACAAGCAGGAGTGTTAAAAGATACAAAATCCTGTTTGTACTGGCAATTCTTTTATCATCTTTCTTATCTGTCTATGCAGAAGACGTCTCTAACTATGTAGAGGAAAAAACATTCACATTCAGTTTCGAGAATGTACCTCTAAAACAAGTACTGAGCCATATTGAGAAAAATAGCGAATTTATCTTCGTCTATTACGGAGAAACCATTAATCCCAACCGCAAGGTATCTATTAAAGTAACGAACCAACCAATTCGTCCGGTACTCGACAAACTATTTAAAGGTATGTCGGTAGAATATACAATAGACAACAGGCAGATTACACTCAAAAAAGTAGCTCAAAAGAAAGTTCAACCGCAAAGTTCTAAAAGAAAAACAATACAAGGATTTGTATTGGATAAGGACGAGCAACCGATCACCGGGGCAACTATTAAAATTAAAGACAGCACGACAGGTGCTCTGACGGACATTGAAGGTTTCTACAAACTTGAACTTGAGGAAGAAAATCCGGTCCTGATAGTCTCATTTATGGGATATATCACCCAAGAAGTGAAAGTCGGAAAGAAGAGTATACTCAACATCCAACTGGAAGAAGACACTAAGGCATTGGATGAGGTTGTAGTCACAGCCTTTGGTATCGGGCAGAAAAAGGAAAGTCTTGTCGGAGCTATCCAACAGATACGCCCGGAACAGCTAAGAGTGCCTTCCTCACGTTTATCTTCTTCTTTTGCGGGACGTTTATCAGGAGTTATCGCCGTACAACGAAGTGGCGAACCGGGAGCAGACGGCGCCAGTTTCTGGATTCGTGGTGCTTCTACATTCAGTGGCGCAACTGATCCTCTCATCATCCTGGACGGTGTGGAAATTGACGCAACCCAACTGAACAATCTCGATCCTGAAGTAATTGAAAGCTTCTCAATACTAAAAGATGCAACGGCAACAGCACTCTATGGAACAAGAGGAGCTAACGGAGTGATGGTAGTCACGACAAAGAATGGGGAAAATCTGAAAAAGCCGATCATTAACTTTAGAGTGGAAGGGGCTATATCACAGTTGACAAATGTTCCTAAAATGGTAGACGGTATCACTTATATGAGATTATACAATGAGGCACAGACACGTACTCCCGAGACTACCGATATCTATTCGGACGAAAAGATTAATGCTACAATAGACGGTGTCAATCCTTATATGTATCCCAACATCGACTGGTACAACGAGATGTTCAAGAAAAACACTTTTGCCGAACGGTTCAACTTTAATATCCGTGGCGGAAGCAGCCGGGTAGATTATTTTATGAGTGCAAGCGTCAAGCACAGCGACGGTAATCTTAAATCACTCAGTAAAGACTTCTACTCCTTCAACAACAATATCAATGTCTACAACTATGATTTTGTCAATAATCTGAATATCAAGGCAACCAATACAACTAAAATATCGCTAGGACTAAATGTGTCGGTACGAGACTGGAGCGGGCCTTATAGTAGTGCCGGAAGCGTATTCTCAAGTGCACTCAATGCAAATCCGGTAGACTTTCCGATCCGTTTCCCCGGCCAGGAAGATGACACTCACATCCGTTGGGGAGGAAGATCTGGTGCTCCGAACGGAAGTTATGTCAATCCTGTCGCCGATTTTGTATCCGGTTACAGTTCCACGTACTCTACAAGTGTAACAGCCAACCTGCGTTTTAATCAGGACTTGAAGATGATTATGAAAGGACTGAAACTGAATGCTATTGTTTCATATTACAACTATTCATATTCTAAAGTGTATCGTTATTGCAACGTCAACCAATATGAGACTTCCATGTATAATCCACAAGAAGATACATACGACTTAAACATCATCGGCAACGAACAAAGTACCGAGCTTAAAACCGGAGGTTCCAATAGCGGTAACCGTAGATTATATCTACAAGCCAGCCTGGATTATAACAGAACATTCAATGACGTGCACAAAGTCAATGTCATGTTCCTATATAATCAAGAACAGAATGACGTTAACAACCCTTCGGACTTGCTGACATCCTTACCTAGAAGGAAACAAGGTATAGCAGGACGTTTATCTTACGGATTTGCCGGCAGATACTTAGCCGAGTTCAACTTTGGCTACAATGGTTCTGAAAACTTCCCGAAGAATAAAAAGTTCGGTTTCTTCCCTTCAGTAGCAATCGGATACAATCTGTCTGAAGAAAAATTTTGGGAACCGCTCAGAAACATCATCCCGCAATTTAAAATAAGAGCATCGTGGGGGCTTGTCGGTAATGACCAGACAGGAGCCGGACGTTTTACGTTCCTTGAGAACCTTACTAACTCCGGAGCCGGATTCACAACCGGGACCGGTAACCAGACACACACCAACTCCGGTCCTGTATGGAAAAGATATGCCAATCCGAACCTGACATGGGAGGTTGGTGAGAAATGGAATGCCGGTATTGATGTGAGAATATTGAAAGGATTCAGTTTCTCTGCCGACATTTTCAAAGAGGTGAGAAAGGAAATCTTTATGGATCGTGGAACAATTCCGACACTCATGGGACTTGGTAATGTTACAGTTCAAGGAAATCTCGGAAAGATGCGTAACTGGGGAATAGATACCAGTGTAGACTACAACAACCAGATTAACAAAGACTTGTTTGTCTCTTTCAAGGGAACGTTCACCTTTGCTCATAATAAAATACTTGAAATGGATGAGCCGGAATTCAGTTTATATCCTAACCGTCTGAAAGTCGGCCATTCACTCAATACAATCTTCGGATATGTAGCGGACGGATTATTTACCGACGAAAATATGATTAACAATAGTTTGCCGCAACAATTTGCCAATCTGCCGCTAATGCCCGGTGATATTAAGTACAAAGATATTCCGAATGCATTAGGAGGTACGGACAATGCAATCAATGAATATGACAAAGTTGCCTTAGGTTATCCCAGTGTACCGGAAATTGTATATGGTTTCGGCCCTTCCATTAAATACAAGAATCTGGACTTCTCTTTATTCTTTCAGGGAACCGGACGCGTATCATTAATGATGAGCGGATTCCATCCTTTCACCAACGATAACAATACCGCCAAAAGAGGCATATTAGATTACGTAGCAGATGGATGCTGGACAACAGATAATCCTAATCCCAATGCGTCATACCCCAGACTCACGACGGCATATAACACAAATAATAACCAGAATTCAACATTCTGGCTGAGAAACGCCGCTTTTTTAAAGCTCAAGAATGCGGAAATAGGATATAATTTCAAGAATATGAGAATTTATGTCAGCGGCAACAACCTGCTAACATTCTCTAAATTCAAATTATGGGATCCAGAAATGGGAGGTGGCTCCGGTATGTCCTATCCTACTCAAAGAACATTTAATGTTGGTTTTCAGATGACTATTAACTGATAAATATATAATAAAATATGAAACTGAGATATATTTACATCATTGTATTATGCATCTTAACAAGCGGATGCAATTATCTGGATATAATGCCGGATGAACGTGCCAAACTGGAAGACTCTTACAACACTCCGTCCAAAACCGAAGGGTTTCTCTATTCGTGTTATACTTATATGCCGATGAACCGCAGTTCTCAAGATTCACAGCCTTATAAAAGCTGGTATCCAATATCATTACTGACCGGAGGAGAAGTAACTACTTATTATAAAGCTAACGAACCGGAACAGTTGTTCACAATGGGACTTTATAACCCGACTAACAATTCAATCGTTTCCGACCGTTGGTGGCCGACATGGAAAGGAGTCCGCCAATGCTATGAATTTCTGGATATTCTGGATAAAGCCCAAGTTTATACTGAAGCCGATCGGGATATATATAGAGCAGAAGCTAAGTTTCTAATTGCTTATTATCATTTCTGTTCTTTGCAGGCATTCGGTCCCACTCTCATCATCAGGAAGAAATATGATTTGGACACCAAATTATCTGAATTACCGGCACGAAGTTCTTACGATGAAGTAGTAGCTTTTATTGATCAAATGCTTGATGAAGCAATGCCGGGGCTGGTTGAAGCTCATAATCCGATGTATTTCGGACGGGCAACCAAACATGTTGCACGCGCTCTCCGCTCCCGTGTACACTTATACGCCGCCTCACCTTTATTCAACGGAAACAGTGAGTTTTACAGTAACTTCGTTGACGAAAATGGGAAACATCTAATTTCACAGACATACGACGTCAAGAAATGGGAGAAGTGTGCGGAAGTGACATTGGATGCTATTCAGAATGCGGAAAAAGCAGGCTACAAACTATACGGAGATGTTGAAGCCGGAGCTCCAACCCAAGAAAAACCGGGATTCACAGACCAGACCGAAAGCGGAAAAGCTCAGCGCAGAGTCAGATATTGTACGATTGACAACCAGAACCTATGTGAAATCATCTGGGGAGATAACCGAAGCGAATCAACATACGGTGTACAAATTCGTTCGTCAGTCAGACAGACAAAACAGATCCCGTACACGCAGACTAACTCTACTGCACCTACCTTGCAGATGGTCGAACTCTTTTATACAGAGCATGGATTACCTATCGATAAAGACAAGACCTATGACTATCCTAACCGTTATCAAATAGCTTATCTACCTGCAAACTTTGACGGGAATAATTATGAAGACAGACCGAATGACCGCTCTATCAAACTACATTTTAACCGTGAACCACGTTTCTATTCATGGATAGGATTCCATAACGGTAACTACGAAATAGCACGATATAATGCAGAAGCACTTCCTTTGAACAAATCTTATGTACCCGGCGGATTAAGAATGTTGTTCAATGGAGCACATGGTTTCAAAAAAGATATGACGGTGCACTATTCGGTAACAGGATATCTTAACAAGAAATTCACACATCCCGGATTTACTAATGCCATTATCAAATATCCATTCCCCACATTCCGGCTGGCGGAACTGTACTTGAATTATGCCGAAGCCTTGATCGAGATTGGGGGAAGCAATAATCTCAAGATCGCTAAAGAATATATGGATAAAGTAAGGAAACGCGCAGGCATCCCGGGAGTAGATGAGTCTATTCAGAAATATGCAAATGATGAATGGAAAGGAAAAGAAAATGAACAGGAAACTTTACGCCAATTTGTCCGCCAGGAACGACAAATAGAATTCTATCTGGAAGGACAACGTTTTTGGGATTTGAGACGTTGGAAAATAGCGGAAAAACTGGATGAACCTTTCTTGTGCTGGAATATTGAAGGAGCCAGTGTAGAGGAATTCTTTAAAGCTCCACAACCCAACATGACATTAACGAATCATTTCTATAAATCACAATATCTGTTGCCAATCAGTGCCAGTGAACTGGAAAAGACTCCGCAAATCATTCAAAATCCATTCTATTAATATTCACCATGAAGAACAATCAACTTATGATTGGACTTGCTCTATTAGCTCCACTCTCTTCCTTTGCGGAAGAGAATGGAGCTAATAAGAAAAAGCCCAATATTATCTATATTCTTGCAGATGATCTGGGTATATCGGAATTAGGTTGTTATGGCCAGCAGTTAATTGAAACTCCTAATATCGACCGGTTATCACAAGAAGGAATGACATTCAGTAACCATTACTCCGGGACTGCAGTGTCAGCTCCATCGCGCTGTGTCCTCTTTACCGGATTACATACCGGGCACGCCTATATACGGGGGAATGACGAAATGGCTTCACGTGGAAATGTTTGGAATCATAAAGCTGTATTAGCTGATTCGACCCTGGAAGGCCAACGCCCCGTTCCGGCAGAAACGGTAATGATTCCGGCAGTCATGAAGCAAGCCGGCTACACAACGGCCTGTATCGGAAAATGGGGATTGGGGTATCCCGGTTCTGCCAGTACCCCAAACAAAATGGGATTTGACTTTTTCTACGGATATAATTGCCAAAGAGAAGCTCATACCTACTACCCTCCATTTTTATATAGAAACGAACATCGGGAATATCTGAATAATCCATTGGTAGTCCCCCACACCAAACTGGATAAAGGTGCAGACCCATACGAAGAAAAAAGCTATGCGAAATATACTCTCAATGAGTATGCACCGGACCTGATGTACAAAGAAATACTCAACTTTATCGACCTTACTAAAGATAACCCTTTCGTCTTATTCTGGACGACGCCCCTTCCCCATGTTCCCTTACAAGCACCGGAAAAATGGGTAAAGCATTATGTGAACAAGTTTGGAGATGAAAAACCATACACAGGCAATAAAGATTATTTTCCCTGCCGTTATCCTCGCGCAACCTATGCTGCCATGATCAGCTACTGGGATGAACAGATCGGGGGACTTATTAATAAACTTAAAGAACTGGGAATCTATGACAATACCATCATCATTTTTACCAGTGACAACGGGCCGACTTTCAATGGCGGAAGCGATTCTTTCTTTTTCGATAGTGCTAAACCATTCAAAAGTGAATGGGGCTGGGGCAAAGCATCGCTCCGCGAAGGAGGCATTCGTGTTCCGATGATTGCCAGTTGGCCTAAAAAGATAAAAGCCGGTAGTAAAAGTGATCTCATCTGTGCCTTTTGGGACATTATGCCTACTTTCTGTGAGATTGCAAAAGTAGAATGCCCGACTACGGACGGAATCAGTTTTTTGCCGGAATTACTAGGCAAAAAACAGAATAAACATGATTTCTTATATTGGGAATTTCCCGATAGCGGAGGCCAAAAAGCTGTCCGAATGGGCAAATGGAAGGGTATTGTATTGAATATTTTTAAAGGAAACAGGAAAATTCAATTATATGATCTGGATTCTGATCCCAGAGAACAGACAGATGTTGCCAGATACCACCCGGAAATCGTGAAAAAAATGGAGGATATTATGAAGCAGGAACATATCGAACCGGAACTAGCTTCATTCAAAATGCCTCATTAGAGCCTTAAATAAATCATTATTCATTCTGCTTATTCGGAATGAATAATGATTTATAATTTCAATGCCACCTATCTCAGTCATCCTCAATCTTTACGGCTGTACCGTTAGCAGTCACCATTAGCATACTGCCACTACCTCCTACTGTCTCGTAATCCAAATCAACACCTATCACGGCATTTGCTCCTAACTGAGCAGCTTGTGCCTGCATTTCCTGCAAAGCGGTATCTTTAGCTTTGCGCAATACTTCTTCGTACGCTCCGGAACGCCCTCCTACAATATCGCGGATACTTGCAAACAAGTCACGAAACACATTGGCACCTATGATTGTTTCTCCGGAAACGATTCCATAATATTTCACTATTCGTTTTCCCTCAATAATGGGAGTTGTTGTTATTAACATTGTCTTTCTCTCTTTAAGTTATTTGCAATTCTATATATTAGACGTAAGCCGTCCTAAAAAAGTTGCAGCTATACCGTAATTTATTTACGATATAGCTGCCATTAATGTTAAAGAGAGAGAATTTATAATATAAGCATGGTCTCACGACCCTCCAGATATTCCATGAATATTTGTTTCTTTACTCATTAGACGCAAGAAAACTCAAATTACTGCACTTTGGGTATTCTTTTTTTAGTTAAAGAATAAAAAAATCGCTATTCCACAGAAATAGCGATTCATATCTTTAAAACATCTTGCTGACACGTTCAATCCCGGCCACCAATATATCAATTTCCGATTTCGTATTGTACATGGCAAACGAAGCCCGCACTGTCCCCTCTATGCCAAGGCGTTGCATCAAAGGTTGGGCACAATGATGTCCTGTACGGACGGCAATACCTAAGCGGTCGAGTAAAGTTCCGAGATCGAAATGATGAATGTCACCGACAAGGAAGGATATCACCGCTCCACGGTCAGCAGCTTCACCGAATATACGCATAGTAGGAATTTCTTTCAGACGTTGCAGAGCATAAGTTGTCAGTTCATGCTCATGGGCGGCTATTTGCTCCAGACCGATACCATTCACATAATCGAGTGCTTTCGCCAGTCCGGTAGTTCCGATATAGTCAGGTGTACCGGCTTCAAACTTAAAAGGAAGTTCATTGAAAGTCGTTTTTTCAAAAGAGACATGCTGAATCATCTCTCCTCCTCCCTGGTAAGGCGGAAGGCGGTCCAGCCATTCTTCCTTTCCATAAAGTACACCGACACCTGTCGGACCATATATTTTATGAGCGGAGAACACGAGAAAATCGGCATCCAAATCCTGTACGTCCACTTTCATGTGAGGGATAGACTGAGCTGCATCAATCAGACAGGGTACACCGTGGGCATGTGCTGTTGCAATCATTTCCTTCACCGGATTCACCGTACCTAATACGTTCGACACATGCACCACACTGACAATCTTCGTGCGTTCGGAGAATAATTTTTCGTATTCATCCAACAACAGTTCGCCTTTGTCGTTCATCGGAATCACTTTGATTGCAATACCTTTACGAGCAGCCAGAAGTTGCCAGGGGACAATATTACTATGATGTTCCATTACAGAAAGGATCACCTCATCCCCTTCTTGCATAAACTCGTCACCAAAACTGGAAACAAGCAAGTTTATGCTTTCCGTTGTTCCCCGTGTGAACACCACTTCACTCGTGCTGCGGGCATTGATAAACTGACGTACCGTTTCACGAGATGCCTCGTGCAGTTCCGTAGCCTGCTGTGAAAGATAATGCACTCCGCGATGCACATTTGCATTGACGGAATAATACTCATCTACCAATGCATCAACCACCAGGCGAGGTTTCTGAGTCGTCGCACCGTTATCGAAATAAACCAATGGCTTACCGTAAACCGTACGGCTCAATATCGGGAAATCCTCACGTATCTTTTGAATATCCATGTTTATTCGCTATTACTCATTTACAAATCGCACAACCCTGACATCTGTTCAACTCACCACGGAAACGTTTCTCAACCAACAGATGCAAGCGATCTTTCAGCGCATCCAGACGAATGGTATCAATCACTTCGTTGACAAACGCAAACATCAGAAGCAGACGAGCTTCTTTCTCGTTGATTCCACGGGAACGCATATAAAACAATGCATTCTCATCAAGCTGTCCCACCGTTGCTCCATGCGAACATTTCACATCGTCCGCATAAATCTCCAACTGCGGCTGCGTGTACATTCTAGCATCACGTGTAGCGCAAAGATTACGGTTTGTCTGTTGAGAATTTGTATGTTGGGCGTCAGGACGTACCAGCACTAATCCGGCAAATGCACCTATCGACTGATCATCGAGTACATATTTGAATAATTCATTACTTGTACAATTCGGAACCGCGTGATCAATACTTGTATTATTATCTATATGCTGGTTCTTATCAGCAATCGCCATTCCGCAAAGATTAATTTCAGCACCTTCTCCTGCCAGCAATACCTCCGTAGTATTACGGGTAGTGCCATTATGCAAAGTCATACCATTCAGCAAAACGTTACTGTTTGCTTCCTGCTTTACATACAAATTACTAATACGGACAGTACTTGTATGTGTTTCTTCCAACTCATACAAATCAAACACCGTATTCTCTCCTGCAAAGACTTCTATTACCTGTGTTGCAAGGAAGTTCACATTATCCATAGCATGATCACAAATCAGCAGACGGGCTTGTGCACCATCTTCCAGAATAATCAACACACGGCGGTTCACCATGAAATTGACATCTGCACGAAGAATATTCACCAACTGGATAGGTTTTTCCACTACTACATTCTTCGGCACATAGAAAATTACGCCATCTTGCGCAAAAGTCGTATTAAAGGCGGTCACACCATCTTTTGAAGTATCCGCCAGTTTGCCGTAATACTTCTTCACCAATTCGGGATGTTGCCTGGCCACCTCTTTCAAGCTGCCAAATATCACGCCTTCCGGCAAATGACTTTTGGGAAGGGCCTTGTCATAGAAAGCGTCATTCACCACAAAATACAGGGCAGTGCTCATATTCGGCACATCGCACTTGAACACTTCATACGGATTGACCGGAATAGCCAGGCGATTCAGGTTCAAACCAAAGTCCGGTTCAAAATACTTGCTTACATCCGTATATTTGTACTTCTCCATTTTGCGGGTCGGGAATCCGACTCGCTCAAAATCGGCAAAGGCAGCAGCACGAGGCGCATTCAGCACTTCAGCGCTATGTTTGCAGATCATAGCTTCCGTCTGCGAGAAGAGTTCTATATATTGTTGTTCCGCATTCATCGTCATTCTCCTACTTCTTTCTTTATCCAATCATATCCTTTTTCTTCCAGTTCAAGAGCAAGTTCCGGTCCGGCAGTTTTCACGATACGACCTTTATAAAGAACATGCACGATATCCGGTTTGATATAATCAAGCAGACGTTGATAGTGAGTGATAACAATTGTGCTTGTTTCGGGAGTTTTCAATTTATTCACTCCTTCCGCAACGATACGAAGAGCATCGATATCCAGACCGGAGTCCGTCTCGTCAAGAATGCTTAAACGTGGTTCCAACATCGCCATTTGGAAAATCTCGTTCCGTTTCTTTTCACCACCGGAGAAACCTTCGTTTACCGAACGGTTAGCCAATTTGTTATCCAATTCAACCACCGCACGTTTCTCACGCATCAGTTTCAGGAACTCGCTGGCAGTCAGCGCAGGCAGACCTTTGTATTTGCGTTGTTCGTTTACGGCAGCACGCATAAAGTTTACCATACTCACTCCCGGAATCTCCACCGGATACTGGAAACTAAGGAAAATACCTTCATGGCTACGATCTTCCGGACTCAACTCCAACAGATTCTTTCCATAAAAAGTGATTGAACCTTTCGTTACCTCAAAAGCCGGATTCCCCACCAGTACCGACGACAAAGTACTCTTACCGGAACCATTCGGTCCCATAATTGCATGTACTTCGCCCGGTTTCACCGTCAGGTTAATGCCTTTCAATATCTCTTTGCCATTAATGCTGGCATGCAGGTCTTTTATTTCTAACATAATCACTTTTATTTTTTATCCTACACTTCCTTCCAAGGAAATAGTAAGCAACTTCTGTGCTTCTACCGCAAATTCCATTGGAAGTTTATTCAATACTTCTTTCGCATATCCGTTCACAATCAGTCCGATAGCGTCCTCTGTCGGAATACCGCGCTGGTTGCAATAGAAAATCTGGTCTTCACTGATCTTGCTTGTCGTAGCTTCATGTTCCACTACCGCTGTCTCATTATGAATATCCATATATGGGAAAGTATGTGCACCGCACTTATCTCCCAACAACAAAGAGTCACACTGGCTGTAATTACGAGCGTTATCCGCTTTCTCCGCTACACGGACCAGTCCGCGATACGAATTCTCGCTGTGACCGGCAGAAATACCTTTGCTGACAATTGTACTACGTGTATTCTTACCGAGATGAATCATCTTCGTACCCGTATCCGCCTGCTGGTAGTTATTAGTCACAGCCACAGAATAAAATTCTGCTGTCGAATTATCACCTGTCAGGATACAGGAAGGATATTTCCAGGTAATCGCCGAACCGGTTTCCACTTGTGTCCAGGAAAGTTTGCTATCCACTCCTTTGCAGTTACCTCGCTTCGTCACAAAATTGTATACACCGCCTTTACCTTCGGCATCTCCCGGATACCAATTCTGAACCGTACTGTATTTCACTTCTGCACGGTCATGCACGATAATCTCTACAATAGCAGCGTGCAGTTGATTCTCATCCCGCATCGGAGCCGTACATCCTTCCAGATAAGATACATACGAATCATCATCCGCCACAATCAGCGTACGTTCAAATTGTCCCGTGTTACGGGCATTGATACGGAAATAAGTAGAAAGCTCCATAGGACAACGCACCCCCTTCGGAATATACACAAAAGAACCGTCGGAGAATACAGCTGAGTTCAATGCGGCAAAGAAATTATCACGGTAACCGACTACCGAACCAAGGTACTTCTTCACCAAGTCCGGATGTTCACGCACCGCTTCGCTGAACGAACAGAAAATAATTCCTTTTTCCATTAATGTTTCCTTGAAGGTAGTCTTTACTGAAACCGAGTCCATTACGGCATCAACCGCCATTCCACTCAAGGCCATTTGTTCTTCCAAAGGAATTCCCAACTTATTGAAGGTCTTTATTAGTTCAGGATCAACCTCATCCATGCTCTTCGGCCCTTCCTTTTTCTTAGTAGGATCAGCATAGTAAGAAATAGCCTGATAATCAATCTCCGGAATACGGAGATGTGCCCATGTGGGCATTTCCAGCGTCAGCCAGTGGCGGTACGCTTTCAATCGGAACTCCAGCAACCACTCCGGTTCGTCCTTTTTCGATGAAATCAAACGAATCACATCCTCATTAAGTCCACGCTCAATGATGTCTGTATGCACCTCCGTGGTGAAGCCATATTTGTACTTCTCCTGCGTTAGTTCCTTTACATATTTATTGGGTTCTTCTTGTTGCATCTTTATTCTCTAATATATATTGTTGCGTCATACTCTTAGCAGCAGGGAAAAAGATTCCCGCAAACGTTTCTATCGGATAATATAACAAAGATTCGCTCTTTTTTGTTGCACTAATTAACTTATTATCGCCATCCATAAACTCTATCAGACAAATCACCAGACTTGTTAACAATAGAAATTTAAGTGCTCCCAGCACACAACCGAGCCAACGGTTCAACCAATCCAGCGAAACCGCTTTCATTGCCTTTGTCAGCAACGAAGCCACCAATAAGAATATCAGTGGAACGGCTATCCAGATGATAATAAAAGCCAATACCTGTGCAACAGTCATCGAATCAGTCACCGTTGGACAAAGCTTTTCCGCTAAAGTGGTATACAAAGCCTTCGCCGCCAGCAAACCGACTATTAATCCCAGTATAGAAGCCAACTGACGAATAAAGCCTTTCATAAAGCCTACTATTGCGCCTGCACCTATTATAATAAGGATAATAATATCAATCGTTGCCATATTTCTCTATAAAAAGAAAAAAGAGGCACGGAGTTATAATTCACTCTGTGCCTCCGTTTATTCTTAATTCAGTACAAATTATAATGTCTGTTTCACTTCTATTTCTTCGAATGCCTCGATCATATCGCCTACCTTCATGTCGTTGCAGTTCACTAAGCTGATACCACACTCAAAGTTTGTACCTACTTCCTTCACATCGTCCTTGAAGCGTTTCAGCGCATTGATATTCCCGGTAAAGATTACGATACCGTCGCGAATCAAACGAGCCTTGTCGCTTCGTTTCACCTTTCCGGTTTTCACCATTGCACCGGCTACCAAACCTACTTTCGTGATATTGAACACCTCGCGGATTTCGATAGTAGCAGTCACCTGCTCCTTCACTTCCGGCGCCAACATACCTTCCATAGCAGACTTCACCTCTTCAATTGCATCGTAGATGACAGAGTACTTACGGATATCGACACCTTCCTGTTCAGCCATCTTAGCGGCAGCACCTGAAGGACGTACCTGGAATCCCACGATAATCGCATCCGAAGCAGCGGCCAGAGAAACATCCGATTCGGAAATTGCTCCCACACCCTTATGGATGACATTTACCTGAATTTGTTCCGTAGACAACTTGATCAACGAGTCGCTCAATGCTTCCACAGAACCATCCACGTCACCCTTAACGATAATATTCAATTCCTGGAAGTTACCCAAAGCGATACGACGACCCAATTCATCCAAAGTAAGAATCTTCTGCGTACGCAAGCCTTGTTCACGAGCCAACTGTTCACGTTTGTTGGTGATTTCACGAGCTTCCTGGTCGCTTTCTACCACATGGAAAGTGTCACCGGCGGCAGGAGCACCGTTCAATCCCAGAATCAATGCCGGTTCAGCAGGACCCGCTTCTTTGATACGTTGATTACGTTCATTGAACATAGCCTTCACACGACCATAGCTAGTTCCGGCCAATACGATATCTCCGACTTTCAGAGTACCGTTAGATACCAATACCGTAGCTACATAACCACGTCCCTTGTCAAGTGAAGACTCGATAATAGATCCCGTAGCGTTACGGTTCGGGTTTGCCTTCAAGTCGAGCATTTCGGCTTCCAGCAATACCTTTTCCAACAAATCTTCCACTCCCATACCTTTCTTGGCTGAGATATCTTGTGACTGATACTTACCACCCCATTCTTCAACAAGGTAATTCATAGCAGCCAATTCTTCTTTAATCTTATCCGGATTTGCAGTCGGTTTATCCACCTTATTGATAGCAAACACAATAGGTACACCCGCCGCCATTGCATGGTTGATGGCCTCCTTTGTCTGCGGCATCACGTTATCATCCGCCGCTACAATAATAATTGCAATATCCGTTACTTTCGCACCACGGGCACGCATAGCGGTAAACGCCTCATGTCCCGGAGTATCAAGGAATGTAATACGGCGACCGTCTTCCAACTTCACATTGTATGCACCGATATGTTGTGTGATACCTCCGGCTTCACCGGCAATCACATTCGCCTTACGGATATAGTCAAGCAATGAAGTCTTACCATGGTCAACATGTCCCATTACAGTAACAATCGGAGCACGCGGCTGCAAATCTTCCGGAGCATCTTCTTCTTCCACGATAGCCTGTGCCACTTCCGCACTTACATATTCGGTCTTGAAACCAAATTCTTCGGCCACCAGATTGATTGTTTCCGCATCCAGACGCTGGTTGATAGAAACCATGATGCCAATACTCATACAAGTAGCAATAACCTGGTTGACAGAAACGTCCATCATTGTAGCTAATTCATTAGCTGTAACAAATTCGGTCAGCTTCAATACTTTGCTGTCTGCCATTTCCTGATCTTCCAGTTCCTGCATACGGTTGGAAGCCATTTCACGTTTCTCCTTACGGTACTTGGAAGTCTTGTTCTTACCTTTAGTGGTCAGACGAGCCAAGGTTTCTTTTACCTGTTTTGCTACATCTTCTTCACTTACTTCCTGTTTGATAACCGGCTTTTTGAAACGATCCTTGTTATTGTTTCTTCTATTATTGTTGTTATTGTTACCTTGGTTATTACCACCATTATTATTACCGCCTTTGCCTTGCACATTCGGTCTCGGAGCTGCAAAGTTGGAAGTTGCAACGTTATTCACATCCACCTTCTCTTTGCTGATACGATTCCGCTTTTTCTTGTTACCGGCTGCATCCGCGTTATCTTTCGGTCCGCTCTTAGCCTGTTTGGCATCATCTTTACGGATTTCCTTGATAATCGCTTCCTTCATCAGTTTCTTCTGATCCTGGCGGATTTTCTCTTTTTCTTCACGTTCACGACGTTTCTCTTCCTTCGATTTCTTCTTAGGGCGAGTTGACTGATTCAATGCTGCAAGGTCAATCTGACCGATTACATTAATCTTTGCTCCCAGTTCCGGCTGACGGATCTTGAAAACCTCGTCTTCCTTAGGAGCGTCTTTTTCTTCCGAAACGACTTCTGTCGATGCTACTGCTTCCACAGGCTTTTCTTCTTTTTTATGTTCTTCTGCCTTCACAGGTGCTTCTACCTTCTTCGGCTCTTCCTTAATCACTTCTTCCACTACCACTTTTTCAACTTCTGCCGGTTTCGGTTCTGCTACAGGTTCCGGTTGTTTCACCACCACAGGTTCGGCCGGAGTTGGAGCAGGTGCCACCACCTCTTCCTTTTTTACTTCAGGCTCTTTCTTTTCGGGTTCTTTCTTCACTTCCGGTTCAACGACAGGGCGTTCCGCTACTATCGGACGTTCCACCACAGGACGTTCTACCACAGTTTCCTTTTTCTGTTCCGGTTCCTTTTCTACTTTATCAGTTTTACGACCGTTTAATTTATCCAAATCAATTTTACCGACAGGTTTAAACTTCGGACGTGCATCCTCAGGTACGACTGTCTTGATCACATCTTCCGACTTCGGTTTTTCCTGTTGCTTTTCGAAGCCTTCAATCGAAACCGATGCCTTATTACGATCCTTATTCTGACGTTCCTGAATGAAACGCTCCGATTCAAGTCTAAGGTTCTTATCCGTACTAAACTCTTTTACGAGTATAGCGTACTGCTCCTCGCTAATTTTTGTATTAGGATTAGCCTCAACGGTATACCCTTTCTTTTGCAGGAACTCAACTACCGTCGCGATTCCTACATTCAAATCTCTTGTAACTTTGTTTAACCTTATCGTCATATTTTAAATTTAATGAATAAATGGAGCGAAGAAAATCTCAATCGTAATTGCCTATTACTCTTGTCCTTGTTCCGGTTCTTCTTCCGGTTCTTCTTCTTCAAACTCCGATTTCAAAATGCGTATTACCTCGTCCACTGTCTCTTCTTCCAGGTCCGTCTTTTCAATCAACATCTCACGAGGAGCATTCAACACAGCTTTTGCCGTATCAATACCGATAGCCTTGATTGCATCAATCACCCAACCATCTATTTCGTCTCTGAACTCGTCAAGATAGATATCTTCATCAGCTACATTCTCATCCAACTCACGGAACACGTCGATAGTGTACTCAGTTAACATACTGGCCAGTTTGATATTCAAACCGCCTTTACCGATAGCCAGCGATACTTCTTCCGGTTTGAGGAACACCTCTGCTTTCTTCTCCTCCTCGTTCAAACGAATAGAAGAAATTTTCGCCGGGCTTAAAGCACGCTGTATAAACAATGAAATATTCGATGTATAGTTAATTACGTCGATATTCTCATTGCGAAGTTCACGAACGATGCCATGAATACGACTCCCCTTTACACCTACACAGGCTCCTACGGGATCGATTCTGTCATCATAAGATTCTACCGCAATCTTGGCACGTTCGCCGGGGATGCGGGCAATCTTCTTGATAGTTATCAGACCATCATTTATTTCAGGTACTTCCATCTCAAACAGACGTTGCAAGAAAACGGGAGAAGTACGTGACAAGATAATCTTAGGATTATTATTCTTGTTGTCTACGCGGGCAACCACTGCGCGTGCCGTTTCACCTTTACGATAAAAATCGCTCGGGATTTGTTCGGTCTTGGGCAGCAGCAGTTCGTTTCCTTCATCGTCGAGAAGCAACATTTCCTTTTTCCAGATCTGATACACTTCTGCATTGATAATTGTACCTACCTTATCTATATATTTATTATAAATACTGTCTTTTTCCAGTTCCAGAATCTTGGAAGCCAATGTCTGGCGGAGGTTCAGGATAGCACGACGACCGAATTTCGCAAAAATAACTTCATCAGTCACCTCTTCGCCTTCTTCGTATGAAGCGTCAATTTTCTGCGCCTCACTCAACGCAATCTGCATATTCGGGTTAGTCAAATCTTCATCGGCCACAACTTCACGGTTACGCCATATCTCGAAATCCCCCTTATCCGGATTCACGATCACGTCGTAATTTTCATCGGTGCCAAACATTTTCGCGATTACGCTACGGAACGACTCCTCGAGTACACTAACCATTGTCGTTCTATCGATATTCTTCAGTTCCTTAAATTCCGAAAATGTATCAATCAAGCTGATTGTTTCTTCTTTTTTGGCCATAACTATTTAAAGCTAATTAAGTATTTAGTATATTTTATTTGCTCATAAGTAAAGGTTTCGTCTTCTTCCACCAGCTTTGGTCGCTTGGATCCTTCGAGTTTCACCTTCTTTTGTACGGTTACCGTAAACTTCTCTTCATCGGCATCCTTTAGGATACCGGTCAGTTTCTGTCCGCCTTTGGTCATCACTTCCACTTCTTGTCCGATGTGGATGTAATACTGCTGCAGCACTTTAAAGGGCTGTCCTATACCGGCCGACCCTACTTCCAGTTCATAATCTTCCTCTTCACGGTTCAGTTTCGATTCAATGTAGCGGCTAAGCTCCACGCAATCTTCAATCCAAACGCCTTCTGCATGGTCAATTTCGACCACAATTTTGTCATCCGGGCTCACAGTTACCTCTACCAAAAAGTAATCTTTTCCTTCCAGCCACTCTTCAACAATCTGACAAACAGTTTTCTTTTCTATCATTTATTAGCTATTAAGAACAAAAAAAGGAGCTTAATTGCCCCTCCACCTTTCATCCGTTTTCGGTTGCAAAGATATAAATAATCTATTCGACTACAAAACATTAAAGAAAAAAAGTATGAATTAACAGTGCGATATTCGTATCTTTACGCCGCAATTAAAAAAAATAACAACTATGGCGCATCGTCTCAACACCAACAAACAGTTCATGGTCGGCAATGGAATCCTCGCTTTTGCCGTCATTTTTGTCGTAGTGATTTTCATCTATATGAGTATGCGACTGCAACAGAAGCAACAGGAAGAACGACATTTTATCGAAACATATACGATTAGTCTGGTCAAAGGCTTTACCGGCGATTCAATTTCTCTGTTTGTCAACGACAGTCTCATTTCCAATAAGACTATCATAGAAGAACCTTATACAGTGGAAGTCGGTCGTTTTGCCGAGCAGAGTGCATTGTTAATTGTAGATAACAAAACTGAATTAGTATCGACTTTCGACCTAAGCGAAAGAGGGGGTAATTATCAGTTTGAGAAAGAGGAAGACGGAATTAAGCAACTGGCGAAATAAACGGTAAAGCAAGATAAAGACAAAGGAGCTCTTTATATTTCTGTCCGATATTTCTTCAGTTCTCCCCGTAGAGCAAGAGCTTTTCCTTCCGTGAATTGATTCAGTAGAGACCAAAAACGTTCACTATGATTCATCTCACGGGTATGACATAGTTCATGCAAAAGCACATAATCAATCAAATAAGAAGGCAACAAAACGAGGTAATAGGATAAATTAATATCCTTCTTTGTCGAACAACTCCCCCACCGCCCCTGACTGGAATTTATCTTCACGCTTGCATAGGGCAATCCGCATTGTTTGGAAAGACGGTCTAAACGTGGAGGAAGAATACTTTTTGCATTCCGCCTCAACGATTCTTCAATCACCTTTCGTAGCCAACTCTGCAATTTCTCATCAGTAAAGTCCGCATTTGGCGGACAAATAATCTGCATACATCCCAATCGGGAATTTGCCAGAAACTGCTCTTTCTCTCCGGACACCAAAGACAACTTGAAATATTCTGCATCAATCTTATAATTCAAATCAATTAACGGACGATTCAATCGTTGACGAGAAGCCAGCAACTTACTACGTAAATCTTCAATCGCCCGTTTTACCTCTTTCATCGTTGTGCCGGAAGGGACTGAAACGTATACCGCATCACTCTTTGTACGAAAGACAAGACTTTTAGCACGCAAATTAACACGCACTATTAACCGTCCAAGTTCTTCATCTTCTATAATTGCTTCCTTCATCATAAGTCTCCTAATAACAGGTACAAAAGTAATAAAAAAAAGATTCTTCCACTCTTAGAAACATAAAAGGGCTACTGCATCTCGCGGTAGCCCATTTATTTAGTTAGTTTCATTATAAAAATTTGAGAGAATTGAAAACTTCACAGTTTCGCTTTCGATGTTGTTTTAATTAAGCACACTAACTATATTATATGTTTAAAGCAAATGAAAATGTCTATTCATTAATAACCTGCATCTTGTGGTTGATCTTCGCCAGACTATCAGCCAAGACCTGATCCGCTTTCACATCGTTCGAGATAGCGACCGACGGTGCAGTTACTTGTTTACCAATGGTATCTGTGGCCAATACACTTCCATCATCTCCCGAGAAAGAATGTTGTGCCACATTTCCCAATCCGAGAATGATTGCAATCACGGCAGCGGCTTTGAACAGAGGAATAAAGCGACTCGTCAGTGTCAGACGTTTTGCTTTCACTACCGGAACCTCCACTTCTGCCAGAATACGTGCATCAAAGTCCTCACCCAGCCCTACTTCTTGCTGAACCTGCTGATAAACAAACAAGTTCTTATAGCGAAGCAAATGAGCCGGTACGTCTTCTTTCGAGAAGAAGTCACGCAATCTTGATTCCTCCTCAACGGAAGTTTCACATTGCCAGTATCGCTCCAGGAGCTGTTCTATATCCTTATAATCCATATTCGTCAATTTCTAAATACCTTTGTTTTACCTTTTGCCTGGCTCTGAAGAGATTCACTTTGACTTGTTCCTCTGTCAGATTCAGCAGGGTTGCAATTTTTTTATAGCTTTCACCTTCAATGTCCCTCAGTTGCATGATAAGCCGCTGTTTTTCGGGAAGTTCGTTGACCAACCTATTGATGATGTTCATTTTTTCATCATGAATCATCCGATCGTACGGACTGTTTACATCAGGTTCTTCCTCCATTTCGGGGGTGAGTTCCACGTTTTGAGCCTCTTTCTTCTGACTCCGGTCTATCGCAAGGTTCTTTGCCACTATCAGGCAATAGGCTTCAACCGATTCAAATTGCGACCACTCATCACGCTTGCTCCACACTCTTATCATGGTGTCCTGAACGACATCCTCGGCTTCTGCCCTATCCAGGGTGATTCTGAGCGCCAATCGAAAGAGTTTGTCCTTCAACGGCAAAATATCGTTTCGGAAGCTGATTTCTTGCATCTCTATAATAATGACGGGCTAGGATTCGAAAAGTTACAGTCGCCCACTACTTTTTTTTGAATTATTTTTTTATCCGGGTTCCTCCGTTGCCGTTAATCGCTGATGCTAAGGTAATTATCACTTCAGACACCCCAGCATTTATTGCTTCAAAAGAATTCTCCAGTTTCGGAATCATACCTCCTTGAATAACGCCATCGGCTACGTATTGTTCAAATTCCGCACGGGTAATCTGAGGAATTACACTATCGTCATCATTCTCATCACGCAGTACACCTTTTTTCTCGAAACAGTACACCAATGTCACATCAAACAGGCCCGACAAGGCTTTTGCCGTCTCTCCGGCAATAGTATCCGCATTCGTATTCAGCATATTCCCTTGTCCGTCGTGTGTCAACGGAGCCATAACCGGCACCACACCTTTGTATATCAAGTCAGACAACAGAGAAGCATCCACCTTCTCCACATCGCCGACGAAACCGTAATCAACTTCTTTCACCGGACGTTTCACCGAACGTATCACGTTCATATCCGCTCCGGTCAATCCCAGCGCATTGACACCATACGCCTGCAACCCGGCAACAATATTCTTATTCACCAAACCGCCATACACCATTGTCACTACCCTCAACGTTTCCGCATCAGTAATCCGGCGGCCATTGACCATTTTGCTTTCAATTCCCAGTTGTGCGGCTATCTTTGTAGCCGAACGGCCTCCGCCGTGCACCAGCACCTTATGTCCTTCAATAGCGGCAAAGTCGTTTAACAACTGACGAAGGGTGGCTTCCTCTTCTACGATTTTGCCACCCACCTTAATTACAGTTAGTTTTTCTCTCATTTTTATTCTAAATACGTATATCCATAAAGTCCCGAACGGTAGTTGGAAAGGAATTCTTTTCCTTCTTCCAAAGAGATTTTGCCTTCCTTTACTGATTTCGTCACCCAAGTTTCGAGCGTACGAACCAACTTCTTCGGATTATACTGCACGTAGTCCAATACTTCCGCCACCGTTTCTCCGTCAATAATCTGTTCGATATTATATCCTTTCTCGCTCACAGAGACATGCACTGCATTCGTATCACCGAACAAGTTGTGCATATCCCCCAAAATCTCTTGATAAGCACCTACCAGGAAAACAGCTACATAATAAGGTTCTGTTTTCTTCAGGCTATGTACAGGCAGATAATGAGCTACATTACGGGTAGAGATAAAGTTCGCAATCTTGCCGTCGGAGTCACAGGTAATATCCTGCAAAGTAGCCGAGCGGTCCGGTTTTTCATCCAGCCGTTGAATAGGCATAATCGGGAATATCTGGTCTATCGCCCAGGAATCCGGCAACGATTGGAACAGTGAGAAGTTACAGAAATATTTATCCGCAAGCAGCTTGGACAATCCTCGGAATTCGTCAGGCGCATGTTTCAGGCCTTCGGCAATCTGATTAATCTCACGTGTGATCGACCAGTACAGGCGTTCAATCTGTGCACGGGTTTTCAAGTCGACAATTCCGTGACTGAACAAATCCAACGCTTCCTCACGAATCTGTTGCGCATCATGCCATGCCTCCAACATTTTATTCTGATTCAACGAATCCCAAATGCCATATAATTCCTGCACCAGTTCATGTGCGTCCGGAGCGATTACTTCTTCATCATCCCATTCGGGTAAAGTGGCAGTCTCCAACACTTCAAAGATAAGCACAGAGTGGTGTGCAGTCAATGCGCGTCCGCTTTCGGTAATAATATTCGGGTGCGGGATACCATTCTTATCGCTGACATCCACCAACGTAGAAATCGAGTCATTCACATATTCCTGAATAGAATAGTTCACGCTGCCTTCGCTGTTGGACGACCGGGTTCCGTCGTAATCAACTCCCAGTCCGCCGCCGATATCCACAAATTCCACTTTGAACCCCATAGCATGAAGTTGGACATAAAACTGTGAAGCCTCACGCAAGGCGGTCTTGATGCGACGGATCTTCGTCACCTGACTGCCGATATGGAAGTGAATCAGTTTCAGGCAATCTTTCAATCCCTTGCTTTCCATGAAATCGAGTGCTTCGAGCAACTCACTGGAAGTCAGCCCGAATTTGCTGGCATCGCCACCCGATTCTTCCCATTTTCCGCTACCGGAAGAAGCCAGTTTAATACGAATACCGATATTAGGTTGCACATTCAACTGCTTCGCCATTTTTGCAATCAGTTTCAGCTCATTCATCTTCTCCACAACAAGGAAGATACGTTTACCCATTTTCTGGGCAAGCAAAGCCAGTTCAATGTAACTCTCGTCTTTATAGCCGTTACATACAATCAATGAGTCAGAATCCGTATTAACAGCAATCACAGCATGCAGTTCAGGTTTAGAACCCGCCTCCAGTCCGAGATTGAATTTCTTTCCGTGGCTGATAATCTCCTCCACCACAGGGCGCATCTGGTTGACCTTAATCGGATAGATAATAAAGTTCTCCGCCTTATAACCGTATTCTTCGGCTGCCTGTTTAAAGCAGGACGACATCTTTTCAATACGATTATCCAGAATATCCGGAAAACGCACCAACGTGGGAGCCGCTACATCTCTCAGTTGTAACTCGTCGACCAACTCTTTCAAATCAACAGCTACCCCATCTCTACGCGGTGTAACAACAACATGACCTTTGTCATTAATACCAAAGTACGAGGTTCCCCAACCTGTAATGTTGTAGAGTTCCTCAGAATCTTCAATACGCCACTTTCTCATTTTTCTGTAATTCAGTGTTTTTAGTAAATAATTGGACGGCAAAAATACAGATTTATCTACATGTTGCCAATTAATTAGACATTATTTCTTTCAGTCGGTCCATATATCCGCTGTTTCCGTTACGGGCGTCATAGCGCTGTGCCAGTTCTTCAGCCTGCTGATAGAAATACCGGCGTAATTCGCTGACAGAGTAAACCCCGTCCGCGCGGTAAAGAGGAAACTCCTCCGGCAAAGCCAGATGAACCTCCGGACGCATCTCATACTTCAAGGCCTCCACCATATCACAGGAGAAACGATATTTCTTCAACGTATTGGTACGCAGGCTCCAGTCAATGCACCGTTCGGCATACTCCCAGCCGCGCTCCGGATTCGTCATCAAATAATAAGCGATAAACAGCCCCATATAGAGCAACAGATACTCGTCCTTCTCTCTTCCGGCCAACGCTTCTTCGGCACGTGTACACATATCGGCGGCAATATCCGGCTTACCCGCTTTTTGTGCATAATAAGCAAGCTTCAGGTAAGCACGCAGGTTAGCTTCATAGCAAGTCACCTGTTTGTTAATCAATGGCTGCGCCCGGCTATAAGCCTCATCAAACTTTCCCGTTTCCAGATAATAATCCAACATAAAGTTCAGTTCACAAGCCTCACACGACTGGTCGTCCATTTTCTCCGCCAGCATCTTATCAATATATTCCTTTGCCTTGTCATACTGCCTCATCCATGTGCATTCCACCGACCAGCGCTGATAAAAACTCCGTAAAGAATATCCGTTCCGCAAGATACGGGTCTTATAATCCTCCCCTACCGCTTCCACCTGTTCCATTGGAATCTCCGGAATATCAAAAGTCGAAGACCATATCCATTTATACTTCCACAGCAGATCATCCTCCTTGATTACATCCTTATGATTCTCATAATCATCCAGAATCTTAGAGAACACGGCAATCTCCTCAGTGTCCGCCGAGAGAAGGTTCAGTTCATAAATGAGGTCCAGCCTCATTTCCGTTGCCCATTCCACATCTTCGTTTTCATCAGCGATGCGGATAGCCTCTTTCAACAAATTAGCTTTCTCACGGGGATGCAGGTTTTTATTCTGTGCCTGCAACAGCAGTTTTTGTATTTCAAGTGTGTATTTCATACGCTTTCTTAATTCAGGAAATTTATAAAATCATTCATTTTAGCAGTCATCAATTCACTGAGCGAGTGGTTGAAAAGTTCCATTTCCTCACTGTTCACAGGATACTTACCCTGAAGGAGTGACTGTACATATAATATATGTACCACATGCTGAAACATTTTATTATCTCCCTGTATTTGCAGTAAAGTGCGGACCATTTCATTATCCGCATTAAATGTCAGCGTCGGAGGTATCTGCCTGGTCGTATTGACAGTCCCCAACACAGCCGCTAACGGATTATTGGTACTCTTGGTCGTACTCTCTTTCTCCTCTGCCACAAATATCACCGGAATATCCGCCGGAGTAAAGTACTTCAACCGGCAGACGCAGCCAAAACGCTTTAACAACTCGTTCGCCTTCGCCTCAAAAGCCCGGAACTCTTTTTTGGCTTCTACCTCCCCAAACTGTTCCAGTAATCTCGAAGGGGATATTTCATCCAAAGTCAGTTCCGGATTCAGGCGGGCATACTTTTTCAACAACGTTTCATCAAACGTATAAGCGGCATTAACCACCAACCTTCCTTGTGCTCCGGCAATACGGCGTACCTGCCTGAAATCCTCCAGATTCCTGGTATAACAGATCACATTGTCCGTCGAACGGATACTCCCGAAGCTCCGTACCCCCTTATTCGTCTCAAAAGGAAGATAATCCATAAACAAACGAAGCAACTCATTATCTTCCGAAGCAATCGCCTTGATGTGAAAATGATGCACGTCCAGTATCTTATTAAACATAGCCCGGTTGTTCTGCACCAGTCCCCGCAAATAATCCTTGATAGCCATACCTATCTCCTTGCGGGCATCCTTCAGCAAATCATTGCTTACCAGAGACTCGCGTGAAGCAGTAGACAACAACCCATCCGCATTCACCAGACAACGGATAAAGAAAGCCCACTGCGGCAACAGGTTACAATCATCCTCACTCAACAGCATACGCTTCAAATACACTTTGTGAGAGTTACGCACAGAAAACTGCGTCCGGAAAGGCAACACATAAAGCACTCCCTCCACCCGACCGCTTTCAGTCCGTATCCGAAAAACATCAAGCGCAGATGATTGAAAAACTTTCGCCCCGTAATCAAGGAGTTCCTTGCGGGTTGCCTTCGGGTCAAGCCATACAGGCGAAGGCGTATTCACCAACTCTTCCTCATCCTGATGATGCAGATAGACAGGATATGGCAACACCTCTCCATAGCCGACCAATATCTTCTTAAATGTATCATATTCAAAAAGATGCATCCAGTCATTCTTGGGATGCAATACCACCTGCGAACCGATAGGACGTTCTTCGGCGGACGACGTCAGTTCATACGTACCGTCCACCTTACCACACCAACAGACAGCCTGCCCACCCATTGCCGACCGGCTCTCCACCTTGATCTCATCCGTCACTACAAAACAAGACAGCAAACCAATACCAAACCTTCCGATAAAATCATCCGCATCGGGCGTATCCCGTTTCGAGCTTTCCCCGATAACGGTAAGGAAACGATATACCTCCTCCTCTTTCAGCCCGATTCCATTGTCGCGGAATATCACCGTTTTGTCATCATTCAGAAAGACATCAATACGTCCTGCATAATTCTCGTCAATATTGCGCAAAGCTGTAATAGCATCCACACAGTTCTGCAACAACTCACGGACAAAGGTATTCGGATTACTATAAATATGCTCTGACAACAAGGCAATCATTCCTTTGAGATTGACTTGAAACAGATTATTCCCTTCTTTCTCCATGCCTACTTACTATTTTCTCCTCCTTCCGGTGATCTTAAGGGCCTTTTCGTTACCATTTTCAGCAGCCTTCTCGAACCACTCCATTGCTACATCATCGTTTTCTTCCACACCATTTCCCGTCAGGTAAGCGTTTCCTAGTTCAAATTGAGCCTTATCATTATTCTTTTCGGCAGCTTTCAACAGCCATTGCACAGCCGCTTCCGGGTCAGGCGTACAGCCTTCGCCATACATTTGCATCTTACCCAGATAATATGCGGCACCGATATTCTCATTACCGGCTGCATCCGTAAACCAACGGTAAGCCTCCGCATAATTCTGCTTCACACCCACTCCGTTGTAATAGCAAAGCCCGGTACGATACATACTCGTCACATTACCGTTATCCGCAGCCAGTGTATAATATTTAAAGGCTTCCGTCTCATTATCCTCTACACCGATACCCATTTCGTAACAGATACCCAGTCCTTCGTTATACCATTCATATTCGGCAGCCTTCTTAAAGTAAGCAAACGCCTTTTCCGACTCGTTCAGACTATCATAATCATACAAATAATAATCCCCCATGCGCAGCATCGCCATAGGAATCTCATTCGCAACAGCCTTTTCGTACCATTCCACGGCTTTCTTGTTATCTTCCAAACAAGGACCGCACCCGAAGAAATAATAATCTCCCATTTTAAACTGGGCGTAACCATAATCCTGTGCCGCTGCCCGTGTCATATATTCCACAGCCTTTTGCGGGTTTTCCTCCACACCGTTACCGTTCTCATAAGCCAGCCCCAATTCAGTCAGACAGCGGGATTCGTTCTTCTCTGCCCCCTTTCCGAACCACTCGAGTGCCTTGTCCCAGTCCTCCTCCGTACCGATTCCCTGTTTGTAACAACGTCCCAGAGCAAAGATTCCTTCATTTTCATCCGCCATGGCAGCTTTTGTATACCAGGCAAATGCCTCCTCCGGCTTCGCCTCACCCAATACAGCTTTTTCCAGATAAAGACCTACGCGGAACATTGCATAAGGATAGCCTTCCTGTGCCGCTTTTTCACAGAGTTCAAAAGCTTTCTCATAGCTTCTTTCCACTCCGTTGCCATTCTCGTATAAGAATGACAGTTCTACCAATGCAAAACATGAACCCATTCCGGCCGCTTTCTCGTAATATTCTCTCGACTTCACCGCATCCGTCACACCGCTATATCCGTTAGCCAAGTAAAGCGCTGCACGGCAGTATCCGTCCACATTATCCAGTTCAGCTGCTTTCTCGTAATATTCCATAGCTTTCACATAATCCGGTTCTTCAGACAGAAAGCCACGTTCATACATCCAACCCAAACGATAGGCCGCATTTCCCGAACCCAGTTCGAGCGCCTTTTCCAGCAACTGTTTTGCACGACTCATGTCTTCTTCCACCAGATCACCGTTGAAATATACATTCGCCAGTCCTTCGATACCTTCTATATAATCACCTTCCACACAACGTTCGAGACACATCAGCCCACGTTCCACATTCTTATAATCATCATTGTACAAGTAAATCAATGCCAACTCATACGCACTATACAACTCGCAATAAAGCATTCCCTTCTCCAGCCATTCTATTGCTTTAGGCAGATCAAGCCATTCCTCCTCCTGATAATTGTATCCCAGGAAGTTGGCGGCAGACCATACTCCGGCATGCCAGGCTTTCTCCCAAATTTCGAAAGCCAGTTCTTTCGGTTTACCCAGTTCGGGATAACGGAAATAAAGAGTAGCGAGATTTTTCAGACTATATAGATTGGGAACGATTTCCAAAGACTTTTCATAACAGGCAGCTTCCTCGGCTATCTTGCCTTCTCCCCTGTCGAGTGCGTCTCCCATTGCCGCATACACATGAGCACGCAAACGGTCGCCTTCGGGCAGTTCGGCAAGCAAATCCTGCCGTATCTGCAACGCTTTCTCCTTGTTGCCCGTAAACTCTTCGGCAAAAGCGCGATAATGTTTCCCCCAAAGAATAGCTTCGGGTGAAGAAAGAGCCGCAAAACGTCGTTCTCCTTCTTCCTTATCCTGCTCACAATAAAACCCCATATACCGCCAATAGGCAACAGTCGCTTCCGCTTCACCCCAGCCCATATCGGCAGCCTTCTCGTAGCAAGGGAACAAATAGCTCATATCCCGCTTTCCATAGCGGGCCTCGGAGTACTGTGCACCTTTCTGCGCCCAGCCTGCTCCGCTGAACACAGCCACACGTTCGCACACCCGCATCACCTTCTCCCACCAGAACTCATATTCTTCTTCGCTGAGATCGACTTCGACATTACAGTCGAATGCACTGAATATCAATTCAAAGAAACCTTCCGTCAGTTTCTCATCCTCCCGGGTGTCCAACGCATATTCGCATACAGCCAATGCTTCCCACCAGTTATCAGCATTTAATAATGAAGTAGATGTATATTTCGGAAACCATGCCGCAGCAGGTTTCCCAGAGGCTTTAATCCCGGCGGACAACTCCTCGAATTTCTCTTTCAAAGTTCCCATAACAGTCTCTTTATCTTCTTTCTTGTGTTAATAGTCAATAGAAAAATCTCGTAACGAGCGCCAAGGTACAAATATTGACTGAATGAACAAAAAAGAGAACCCAAAAAGATAAAGAGCAGATAAAAAGAAAAGGGAGAAACCATGTGGTTGACATGACTTGTGAAAGTAAAATAGCTTATAGTCCCAACAATTCCTGCAATCGTTGCACGGCTGTTTCGATCTGCCAGCGATCTTCCAGTTCGTCGGCATTGAAAATATATTGCGCCTGCGTGTAGAAAGGAGCCCGTTGTTCCAGTGCCCGGATGATAAACGCTTTCAATTCATCATCCTCTTTTCCCTGAAGTATGGGACGCTGTTGCTTGGCGATACGCAACCGTCTGAACAACACATCGGGATGAACATCCAGAAATACCGTCTTCCCCACCCGGTTCATAAATTCCATATTATCAAAAAAACAAGGCGCTCCCCCCCCCGTAGAGATTACCACATTCTCGAACTCGGCCACCTCATGGAGCATATTCCTCTCCAATTCCCGGAATCCGGTTTCACCACGTTCGGTAAACAGCTCTCCAACAGTTTTGTGAAAACGCTCCTCAATATACCAATCGAGATCAACGAACGGTACATTCATCTTACGGGCAAATGCCTTACCCAATGTCGTTTTTCCGGCACCCATATAGCCGGTAAGGAAGATACGAACCATAAATGACTAATTTTGCTCACAAAATTAGTCATTTTATTAAAATCCAAGTATTAAAAACGAAGTTATTTGAATACCCTCACCCGTTCTTCGAGCGGTTGAAACTCTTTTTCACCCGGTTTAGTCACAGGAAGTCCGAACGGCATTTCCGCAATCAGATGCCAATGTCCGGGCAGATTCCATGCACGACGCACCTCGTCGTCAATCAACGGATTATAGTGTTGCAGTGATGCTCCAAAACCGACATCCTCCAGCATGACCCATATAGCCAGCTGATGCATGGCCGAAGTTTGCAGCGACCAGCCGGGGAAGTTATCCTGATAGGATGGGAAAGCCTCCTGAAGTCCTTTCACTACCTTTTGGTCTTCAAAGAAAAGCACAGTCCCATATCCGCAAGCGAACGAGTTATCTATTTTTTCTTCCGTCTTTACGAAAGCCTCCGCGGGCACAATTTTCTTCAACGCATCTTTCACAATCTGCCACAGTTTCTTGTGTGATTCCCCTAACAAAAGTACCACCCGCGTAGACTGCGAATTAAATGCAGACGGCACGTGGCGTACGGTCATATTGACGATACACTCAATCTCCTGATCCGGGATAGGCGACTGATTAGTAATTGAATAGTAAGTCCGGCGATGTTTCAAAGCTTCACTAAAAGATCTTTCCATAATAGCTCCTTTCTAAATGTTATATTCTTAAACTCTCTTATTTTTATAACAAGTAGCTCTGTTGACTTGTTCAGTTAGAGAATATATTTGTACCTTCGCGCTGTCAATATACAGACATCAATTCATTGTAAAAAGGAAAAATGGCTAAACAGAAATTCTACGTTGTATGGGAAGGCGTGACGCCCGGGGTTTACACATCCTGGACGGACTGCCAGCTTCAAATCAAAGGATACGAAGGCGCCAAATACAAATCATTCGACACCCGCGAAGAAGCGGAACGCGCACTGGCCACCTCCCCTTACGCCTATATCGGAAAAAACGCCAAGAAGAAAAGCGAGAAAGTTTCTTCGGAAACATTGCCCGCCTGCGTGATTGACAACAGTCTGGCGGTGGACGCTGCCTGCAGCGGCAACCCCGGTCCTATGGAATATCGCGGAGTCCACATAGCCAGCCGCCAGGAAGTCTTCCATTTCGGCCCGACGAAAGGAACGAATAATATCGGCGAATTCCTCGCTATCGTACACGGACTGGCTTTACTGAAACAGAAGGGATTCGATATGCCCATTTACAGTGACAGCGTCAATGCAATCAGCTGGGTGCGGCAAAAGAAATGTAAGACCAAGCTTCCGCGTACCGCAGAAACAGAGGAACTGTTCAAACTGATAGAACGTGCGGAGAAATGGCTTCGGGAAAACACATACACCACCCGTATTCTGAAATGGGAAACCAAAGAATGGGGAGAGATTCCGGCAGATTTTGGCAGAAAATAAGACAAAAAGACCAAACACCCCAAAATATATTTTTATCTTTGAACCCAAGATAGCATTTTTGTATCCAAACACATCAATAAATGTATGAAAAATAAGCAATTTATTATTTTAGCGGTCGTTTGCGTCGTTACTCTTCTCCCTTTTATGGGATTAACGGATTTCCATACCAAAGGGGAACCCCGCGAAGCAATCGTTGCATACTCCATGATTGAAACCGGTAACTGGACGCTTCCCGTCAACAACGGCGGGGACATCGCCTACAAGCCGCCCTTGTTTCACTGGTGTATTGCCGCCCTTTCCTCTATTGCCGGGAAAGTAACGGAATACACTTCACGTATGCCCTCTGCATTGGCACTGATAGCTATGGTGTTAGGCGGATTCTTATTCTACGCCAAACGCAGGGGAGCTTCAGTCGCCCTCCTTATGGGCTTAATTACCCTGTCTAATTTTGAAGTCCACCGTGCCGGTATGAACTGCCGCGTTGACATGATGCTGACCGCCTTTATCGTACTCGCGCTCTACCAACTCTACCGTTGGTGTGAGAAAGGGCAAAAAGGATTCCCCTGGATAGCCACCTTGTTTATGGGATGTGCCACACTAACCAAAGGTCCCGTAGGTATCCTCCTGCCTTGCATGGTCACCGGGGTCTTTCTGCTGATCCGGGGTACCAGTTTCTTCAAAGCCTTTTTCTCGATGGCACTGGTAGCCATTACGTCCTGTATCCTGCCCGCCCTTTGGTACATCGCTGCCTACCAACAGGGAGGAGATAATTTCATCTCACTGGTTATGGAGGAGAATTTCGGTCGTTTCATGGGAAAAATGAGCTACGAATCCCATGAGAATCCTGCTTACTACAATATCATTACAGTCGTATCCGGTTATGCCCCTTACACATTGTTGGTTCTGCTTTCCTTATTCAGCCTTACATACGGGAAAATAACCGGAAAACCCCGCGAATGGTGGCAGAGGTTCACAACATATATCCGCGAAATGGACAGCACCCGCTTGTTCTCTTTATTGAGCATTGTTCTCATTTTCGTTTTTTACTGCATCCCAAAGAGCAAGCGCAGTGTTTACCTGTTACCCATTTATCCGTTCATCGCCTATTTCCTTGCTGAATATATCATGTATCTGGTCCGGAAAAACTCAAAAGCAGTTAAGATATACGGCGGATTTCTCTCCGTCGCCGCTATTCTTCTCCTTGTCACATTTATAGCCGTGCGGTTAGGATTAGTGCCCGACAGTATTTTCCACGGAAGACACGCCGCCGAGAATATAGCCTTCATGAACGCGTTGGCAAATATCTCACTCAACGCAGGCCACATCATCGTCATCTGCCTGCCATTAATTGCAGCCATCTATTTCTTCCGGACAATCAGGAAAAAAGAATCGGGAATGAACGTAGTGTATGCCACTCTTTTCGTTACATTCTCGCTTTTCATGTCATTGGATGGTGCTTACCAGCCCGCCATACTGAACACCAAATCGGACAAAGGAATGGCGGAAGATATCCGGGAAATAGCTTCGGGCAGCAAGATCTATTCTTATGTAGCTGTCGATATGCTCCGTTTCTACACGGTCAATTTCTATCACAACGACCAGATAGGATTGTTTGAAAAGGATATGCCGGCCGAAGGCTATCTATTGGTAGGACGACGCGATTTTGAAGGTTTCAAGCCCAAATATGAATCCGAATATACTTTTGAAGAAGTATATCAGAGCACGAAAAGAGGATGTGACATCCGTGACATTATTTACCTGTATCGTTTCAAGAGAAAATAGCCATAGGATCAGCATAGAATAACAGAAAAAGAAGTAAACCCGTTACAGGTTTACTTCTTTTTCTATCAGATAACGCGGACGGCGTTTCACCTCCTTATATATTTTACCGATATATTCACCGATCACTCCGACGGCAGTCAGGATAGCGCCGCCGATAAACCAGACAGAAATGAGTAGCGAAGTCCAGCCTCGGATTACGTCTCCGCCAATAAACTCCACCAAAGCATAGATAATGGCCAGGAAAGAAACCAGCATAAAGATAAGCCCGGATGTGGTAATCAGGCGTAATGGTTTGACAGAGAAAGAAGTGATTCCGTCCAGGGCGAAGTTCAACATCTTCGTGAACGGATATTTCGATTCACCGGCAAAACGTTCCTTGCGGTCGTAATAGACAGAAGCGGTAGGATATCCGAGCATACACACCATGCCCCGGAGGAAAAGATTACGTTCGGGGAAAGACACCAATGCCTTCAGGGAGCGCTTGCTCATCAGGCGGAAATCCGCATGATTGTAAACAATCTCCCCGCCCATTGTCCGCATCAGTTTGTAGAACATCTGCGCGGTATGTTTCTTGAAGAACGTGTCCGTTTTACGTTCCCGCCGTACACCGAACACCACATCGGCCCCCTGATTATAATAATCCACCATTTCCACAATAGCATTCACATCATCCTGCAAATCAGCGTCGATAGATACAGCCGCATCATAATCGCCGGCCGCCACAAAATCCAATCCCGCCCAGAGAGCCTGCTGATGCCCGACATTATGCGCCAGTTTCAAGCCTGCCACACACCTATGAGATTCAGACAATTGCTCTATCAGTTTCCAGGTAGTATCCTTGCTTCCGTCGTCCACATACAAAATCTTTCCTTCGGCCACCTTCCCTTCCTGCTCCATTCGGGCAAGCACATCAGATAGCTGACGAGTCGTTTCTTTCAATACTTCTTCCTCATTATAACAAGGAACTACAATCACAAGTCTCACGCCGTTCATAGCTTTTTATGTTTAAAGACAAACCGAACAAATAAGAAATTCACAGGAATCGCTATCGCAAACACCGGCACAGGTGCCCATGCTTTAGAAACTCCCAGATAGAGGAATACATTCAACAGAATGATATGCAACAAATAATTAACCAGATGCGCCCCTCCCATACCAACCAACTTTTTCCATGACGGAGTGGTTCCGAACGTAAAATAAGAAGTCAGATAGAAGTTGACAATAAAACTGATTACATATCCCGTCGTATAGGCTACATTGACGTTGATAAAAGATTGCAGGAAATAATAAATCCCATAATGCAATGCCGTAGCCAGCACGCCGACCACGCCAAAACGTATAAACTCTTTCACCAACGGCTTTGTTTTCATAAAGCACTTACTTCTTGACGGATACTTTATCTAATGTCTTGTGTTCTTTTACCAGGGATTCCGTACTTTGCAGCATAGAGAAGCAATAATCCTTCAAGTTCCGGAAAGCCTCCTCATCAGTACCTGTGGCAGCGTGGAGCTTACCTTCCTCCAGTTTGTACTTGAATTCCTGTTGGCTGTCCGGCGAATAGATAAACATATTCACCGAGTCTCTTGCCCCGATCAGATTATCCGCCGTAAAGAACATACAAGGACGTTCTTCTTCCAACAGATTGACACCGAAATTGTTTTGCAGGTAACTTATGTTAAGCAGCCCCAACAACGTAGGAGATACATCCACCTGCCCACCAAAACCGTCGTATACCCCCGGCTTGATATCTTTCCCGTAAATCATCAGAGGGATATGGTTATAAGACTGTGGCATTTCACATTCAGGTGTTCCCACCATTTTGCCATGATCGCCCAGAAAAACGAAAATCGTATTGTCAAACCACGGCTGTTTTTCCGCAGCCTGCATAAACTGCCGGATAGACCAGTCGGCATATTCTACAATCTGTTCTTCGAGCACATCACTATGCGGGTGGAAATAGGGCGGAATCACATAAGGGGGATGATTGCTGATAGACAGCAATACGCTGAAGAACGGATTCCCCGTCCCGGCCCTTTCATTCAAAATAGGAAGTGCATACTGATACATGAAGTCATCCTGCACACCGAAGCTGTTTACTACTTTTTCCGAAGGATAATTCTCCTGAGCGTAGATTTCGTCGAACCCGTTCGTGCGAAGGAAAGCATTCATATTGTCGTACTGCGATTCGTGAGTCATAAAGAACAGGTTACAGTATCCGTTCTCCTGCAATACGGTAGGCAGTCCCGAATAGACAGGAATCACAGAACCTTTCATGGCATTCCGTTTCATGATAGCCGGAAAAGAATAAAGCGTGGAATAAATACCATGATTGGTATGAATACCGGAGGAGTAGAAATGACTGAAACTCAAGGATTGCTGATAAAGGCTATCCAGATAGGGAGTCAGTTTCTTATCCGATCCAAAAGTCCCCATTAGATTGGCGGACATAGACTCCATAAAGACCAGAACTACGTTCCTGCGATTAGGCGTACCTTCCCGTTCTACTTTCCGTGCGATCGGAGACAACCGGTCAATTCCTTGCCTATGTAAATATTTCTGCACTTTTGATAAAGCGTCTTCCTCAGACATCAGATGCAGAGTCCGGTTTTCTTTCCGGTTATCATCCAGTGTACTTGTCAGCAGATTAAAGACGGGATTCACTCCCAACTGATTCAGGAACGGGTCTTCACAATAATATGCCTGACTTACTTTTATCGGGTTATATCCCATACGCCCACGAATGCCGAACAGGCAAAGCCCGATACAAATTGCACCTGCTACCAACACAGCTACCCGGCTCAACAGACTTATCTGTGGTGCAGCCTTTTCTGCCCTACGATAGAAATAGGATGCAAGGGAAGAAGCTCCCCAAACAAATACCACGATAGACAGGAGTCCGAGGAATATCGGAAAATAGTAAGAAGACTCCCCAAACATCAGACCAGCTGTTGTACCGCCATAGCCGAACCAATTATAAATAGAAGAATTAATCGTTTTGAAGAAATATTCAAAATATGGAATATTGGCAGCAGCGATAACAAAAGATACCGAATAAAAACAACTAAAATAAACCGTTGTAGACCTAAACAGCCATTTAGCGGTGTAGTTACAAAGAGCGGCTATCCACAAAACAGCCAGAGGGAGCAACAGGATATAACAAGCTATTACATTGTCAAACCAGAGTCCGCGGAGGAAAGCACCGGACTGCAAAAGAACATCTCCCTTTATTTCTGCCGGGAATTGATAGTCAATGGAACAGAACAGTGTGAACCGGAAAATAAAGAAAATGGAGAGAGCTGCCACGTGTATGGATAACAGATATAAGAGGTAGCACTCAAAACGTTTTATAGAGATTCCTTTCATTAGATTCAACTTAAAAAAGTTCCATTATAATTATTCCGTTACAGTTGCTGCATATCGTGTAAGCGTTTGTAATATCCGTTCAGTTCAATGAGTTCCTCATGCTTGCCGCGTTCTACAATCTCTCCCTCATAGAGCACGCAGATTTCATCCGCATTCTTAATAGTAGAAAGACGGTGAGCAATGGCAATCGTTGTACGCGTCTTCATCAAACGCTCCAACGCTTCCTGTACCAGACGTTCCGATTCGGTATCCAGTGCCGAAGTAGCCTCATCCAGAATCAGAATCGGCGGGTTCTTCAAGATAGCACGGGCAATACTGATACGCTGACGCTGACCACCGGACAACTTACCGCCCCGGTCACCGATATTCATATTATATCCCTCCGGCTTCTCCATGATAAAATCGTGTGCATTCGCAATCTTGGCAGCTTCTATCACTTGCTCCATTGTTGCATTTTCCACACCAAAAGCGATGTTGTTGAAGAATGTGTCATTAAACAAGATTGCTTCCTGATTCACGTTACCGATCAAACTGCGCAAATCGGCAATACGAACATCACGTATACTGGTTCCATCGATTGTGATATCTCCTTCCTGCACATCGTGATAGCGCGGCAGCAAATCCACCAACGTCGATTTACCCGACCCCGACTGTCCTACCAGTGCGATCGTCTGACCTTTAGGAACTGTCAGGTTCACATGCTTCAACACTTCCCGTTTACCGTCATAACTGAAAGTGATATCCTTAAACTCAATTTTGTCATTCAGTCCCTTCAACGGTTTCGGATTCGAAATTTCTTTGATCTTATTCTCAGCTTTCAGAATCTTGTCTACACGCTCCATTGAAGCCAGACCTTTCGGGATATTGTATCCTGCCTTCGCAAAATCTTTCAACGGATTGATTACGCTATACAAGATCACCATATAAAAGATAAATGTCGGAGCGTCAATCGATGCGTTTTGTCCCAGAATCAATGTACCGCCGAACCATAACACAGCTACAATCAGAATCGTTCCTAAGAACTCACTCATAGGATGCGCCATAGCCTGACGTATGGCAACCTTATTTGTCGCGTCACGAAGTTCGTTGCTGCATTTGGTGAAACGGTTAATCATTTTGTCTTCCGCAATAAAAGCTTTGATAATGCGCAAGCCACCCAACGTTTCTTCCAGTTGCGACATCGTATCGCTCCACTTGCTCTGCGCCTCCAAAGACTGGCGTTTCAGTTTTCGTCCTACCACACCCATCAGCCAACCCATTCCCGGCAACACAACGATCGTAAAGAGAGTCAACTGCCAGCTGGTGATGACCAGTGTCGCAAAATACAGAATAATCATAATCGGACTCTTCATCAACATATCCAACGAGCTGGTAATGGAGTTTTCCACTTCACCCACATCCCCGCTCATACGAGCGATAATATCTCCTTTTCTCTCTTCCGAGAAGAATGACATCGGCAGACGCATCACCTTAGCATACACCATAATACGGATATCACGCACCACTCCTGTACGCAACGGAATCATTACAGCCGAAGAAGCGAAATAACAACCGGTTTTAAACAATGTCATAATCATCAGGAACAGTCCCAAAAAGATAAGCGCCATAGTAGGTCCATTATCTATTATCATCTGACTGATATAATAATAGAAGTTATTCTTAGCAACATCGGCCAAATCACCACTTCCCCATTCCATAAAATGATAGACCTTATCAGCCCCTTCCGTCTTGAACAGGATGCTCAGAATAGGAATCAAAAAAGTGAATGAAAACACATTGAATACAGCAGATAAAATATTCAGCAAAACAGCCCAGCCGATATACTTCTTATAAGGCGACACAAAACGTCGCATCAATTGTAGAAATTCCTTCATTACTTGTTATTAAATAAGTTAAGACCGCAAAGATACAATAAAACCGATTAACAGACAGCAGTTTCACCGAATTATTAACGCGATTTATCGAAAAGAGCTTGTAAGAAAGCGATCATATATCCGACAAACTCTCATTTTCCGAGTCATAAAGTCTTCCTTCCGGCAAGTCTTTCGCAATTACCCTGTATCTCTTTTTGAGCGACAGCCACCACATGATAATAAACTCCGCGCGTTTTCCTGTACGATTTCACTCCCAACCGTTGCAGAATACGTCCGAAATAGTTCACCTGACCGGAAGAGAATTTCATTTTACTCGCCTTTTGTATCCGTTGCAATATATCGGCAGCAAGTATCCACTCTCCTTCTTCCTCATCGTCCGCAACGCGGTAATACACAAGAAACAGCTGTTCGATAAGCGGTGACTGTTCAAACTCCTGATTGGCTTCCGTCATAATGGCTTCTTCCTTTTCGTCAAACCAATACCGTTCATTGTGATAGAGCGCCGCCATTGCCTGCGCATAAAGCTGTTCATAATCAACAGGACGAACCACATCAATCACTCCCGTAACCTCCACACCTATATAACGACGACTGCCGGAAGTATCTGTCAGCAAATCCTTATGATTGCTTGTTCCGATGAAAGAAGCGTAACGGCGAAGTTCTTCTACCGCCGAAGCATTCGGGCGCCGTGTATTAACGACCGGCTTTTGCATGATATGTTTAAGGAAAGGCTGCTGATTGATACCTATCTGGTCAAACTCATCCATATTAATCAGCAAAAAACGATTCAGATACAACTCCGCATCCCGTTTCCGGCTAAAGTCAATGCTATCCGTATAGTACGCCTGCAAACACGGCGGTAGAATCAGGCGGCAAAACGTAGATTTCCTGTAAGCCTGCGGACCGACTAATATAGGCGAAGTGCTGTTTGCATGATTTTTACCCAGTCCACGCCAATGAGCTATCATGCTGAGAAACCAACGACGGAACAACTGTGCCCAATGGGGATTATTGCAAGGAACCCGCTTTGCCAGATCTCCGATGTGATCTTTGCCGTCCCAACGGGGGAGATCATAAAGGAACTCTTCAATAGGCTGATAAACCGGCACATGATCTGAATTCAGATAACGCACCACGTCTTTGTCCCACAATTTAAGCCCTTCGTATTGCGCATTCATGGTAATACTTGCCATCAGCCTCTTATTTACCGGACGAAAATAAAAATCAAAACTGTTCCGTTGCCGGCATTCCACTTGCGAGGTCAACAGATTGAAACGAAACTCATAACGACGTTTCATAAACTCATCCATTTGCATCACAAACAGTTGTTCCGGCAGCAGACTGCTTTTATCCGCAAACCCTTTGCAAGTACGATATACATTCTGCACTGTCTCACGGATCAGAAATTCATCATCCGGCAAGCGGTAATGGGCACGAGTCCACCGCACTGTATCCTCTGCGGGAATACCGGCACGAAAACAATGTCCGGCCAGACAAACCAGCAAGGAATGTATATCATCTCCCGGCTGATAGCCATGCTGCTCATCCAAAGCCCGCGCAAAAGCCGCCTCAAAAAGTACGGAAAGAGCTTTATAACTCTCATATCCCGGTACAAGCCGTTGCAAAGGCGAGGTTTCCGCCTTCACCTGTTCGCGATAGGTCGTTTCTCCCGGCATAGCCATAGGCTGTTTCATATAGACAGGCATCGCTTCGGGATTGAAATACAGTTCGGGGTCGAAGGTCAGACGACAATATTGCTCCAGTGAAGGTTCTTTCAAGTCGATATCGAAAGGAAGCTGCGGTTGATAAAATTTCACGGCGAGCCGGTAAGCGTGCGCATGGAAAAGTTCCGCTTGCTCACGGTTGCCCGGCAAAAGATCGTCAGGATAAGTAAAGCGTACCCATATCTTTACCGACTTTCCGGAAGAACCGGTAAAAGCAAGATAGGTCTGCGGAAACTCCTTCACACGTTCTTTCACCTCATCCGCTTCCATAGGTCCGGAGAGATTGTTCACTTGAAGCATCACCACTCCGTTGTACTCGTCCATTGTCATTACCCCGTTCTTACGGACAAAGGCAGCCGCAGGAAGCAACTTCGGCACTTTCTGTACATAGTCATTTTTATCTCCCGGAAATATATAAGGCAGGACTTCTCTCATTCCTGAGACGAGTTGTGCTTTAGTTTCCACTTTCATTTGCTCCACGAGCTGTTCGATTTTCAACGTCCGCAAAGTGTTCACTCTGCCGTCGTCTCTAATTTGTGTTATTCTCATTACTTATTTAGTTTGTCCTGCATGTTTGTGTAGGGCGATTATTACCGGAGACAAAAGTACTGTAAATATTCCATACAAACAAATTTTAAAAGCGCTGGTTCTTCTTTCTACCAGAAAAGATTTTTCAATTTCATTTCTCATATTCTCATACTTTTCAGTTAAAGTGTAGTCAATCAAATAGATGTACTATGAGAAATACTTTTTCAAACAGGCATTTCTCATAGTTTATTCCACATTTCGGCTCAAAATTCGGGTATTTCTCATTGTTTTTCAGAGTATTTCTCATAGTCAGCACAACTCTGCTTGCCTAATGCCGGATACCTTATCCAATATGAAATTAAACTATTATTTACGTATAAACAACTAAGCATTTACTTGTTTTCCGCCCAATATTGTTGTATCTTTGAAGGAACATTCCAACCGTTCCACTCCAGTGCATAGGCCTGTCTACTCCAGTAAAAAGTTCTGTCTACTGAAGTGCAAAGAACCGTCTACCGGAGTGGAACGATAGAAGCATCGGTAGGAAAAGAAAGGAATGAAGGCAAGATATAGCAACAGCCTAAGTAACATAATACATAAATCACCATTAAATTGAAACAGCAATGGCAATACAATTCGAGTTTTATAAGAATCCCCAACCGGAAAAAGAAGGGGAAGAACCAAGCTACCACCCTCGCGTAGTTAATTTTCAACATGTCACTACTCAGCGACTAGCAAAAGAAATCCACATGGCAACTACTTTCGGAAAAGCAGAAGTAGAGGCAATGTTAATGGAACTGAGCAGATGCATGGGCAATCATCTGCGCGAAGGAGAAAGAGTGCATCTGGACGGGATCGGGTATTTTCAAATCACGTTGCAAGCCGCCGAACCCATACACTCACTTACTACCCGTGCCGACAAAGTGAAACTAAAATCCATCAACTTCCAAGCCGACAGAGACTTGAAAAGTTTGTGTATGACCACACACCTGCGGCGTTCGAAATATAAACCGCATTCCGCCTCTCTTTCAGAAGAAGAAATTGACCGGAAACTCACGGAATATTTTGTAACGCATCCTGTCTTGACTCGTACTAATATGCAGTCTCTTTGCAGCTTCACTCAAAGTATGGCCAGCCGGCAAATACGCAGGCTAAAGGCAGAAGGTAAGCTACAAAATATCGGAAAGCCTACGCAACCTATCTATGTTGCAGGGACGGGATACTATGAGAAATGAGCAAAATCAGGGTCGTTTTGCAAAAAAACTATGAGAAATACAAGTTCCTAAAAGTATTTCTCATAGTCTACTTTACTAATTATCTGCGATTTATAGCGAGCTTATGAGAATATGAGAAATGAAAATCAAAAATACGCGTCAGAGGATCGAGCTAATATAGAAAACCAACAACCCAAATAGGCAACTTACACCTGTAAGGTGTTTCTATCCCATCAGCTAAAATATAGGAATCAGGCACATCCGCTATCTGATTATACGTTTTACCTTCACCGCCAACTTCCAAAGTATATTTCCCATTAACTTTAAAATCTCCTGTCTTCTTTCCATATTCTATTTCATGATCACAAGAAAGTTGATTCACTACAAAAGTTTCACGTGCTGTTCCTATTTTCACAGGATGAGAAGCCAAAGCATACAACAGATTAGGATTATCCAAATAAATCTTATCCGGCTTTTGCATCTTCTTGACAGATAATAAATCCGCATATAAGAGATGCAGTAGTTTTGCTTTTTCCAGACTATTCAGGTATTCTATAACCGTGTTACGATGAATACCGATAGTTGTCGCCAATTTGGATATATCCACTTCAAAAGGAACAGAGGACGCAAGAATACCCAACAAGGCTTTTATCTTACGCACATTACCCACATCAATTCCACACAACTGAGGTAATTCCGTTTCTACAATAAAATTAACAACCTGTTCTATGCTTGTGTAATAGTCTATCTGATTTTTCAAATAAAACGGATAATATCCATACTGCAAATATTCTCTAAAAAGAGGCAAAGGACGACACACTTTGTTCACCTCCGAGCAGATATTTCCAGGAGAAGTCAGAACCTCTTCCAAAGTACATATAGGTAAATCCAACTGTTTATAAAACAATAAAAATTCCCGAAAGGAAAGTCCCTGCATTTCATAAGGGATACAACGCCGGGATAAGTCAGCGTCAGCATTCAATATATTAAGTAAAGAGGATGCACTGAACACAACTTTCAAATCGGGATACATATCATATACTTCCTTTATCTCCTTGCTCCAAGTCGGATATTTATGTACCTCGTCCAAGAAGAGATGCTTCCCTCCATTTTTCACAAACACATCCACCAACTCCAACAAAGTATGATTGGAGAAATAAACAGAGTCCAGCGTACAATAGAGCACTTCCCTGCTATAAACCTCATAATGCTGCTTCATATACTGCAACATTAAAGTAGTCTTTCCCACTCCACGAGGCCCTTTAATAGCAACCAACTGGGCATCCCAATTGATCTGATACATCAATGTCCTTATTATCTCGGTTGATGTCAACGACAACAAACGATCTTGTTTCGCAAAAAGAGTTTCCATAAATTTCTATATCTTAGTACTTTCAAATACAAAGATAACCATTTGCTGTTTGAAAACAGCATTTTCCGCTACTTTTTGCTGTTTGAAAACAGCAAACGAAAATTATTTCAATTTTAATCACCGGCACGTACCTCACGAACGAATTTCTGAATTTCAAAGAGAGATTCCACTTTATCCACGCTTGCATAATAAGGAAGCAGAAAACAGACAAAACCTTCTTCCACTTCACGATTAGGAAAGCCCAAACGGTAAATACCCAATTTTTCATCATATCTCTTAATAGTAAGGTATCCACTCTGATAAAGCACCGGAATAGGATTGATAAATTCAGAATCTATGTTGTTCAACACTTGAGCATTAGTTTCTTCACGAGCCATCCAGTGCAGATCATAATTACACTTTCCAGTATTTCCATATCATTTCAGTAAAAAATATTTTTCCGCTTAATTCAGTGTATAAAACAAATATTTTCTCTATATTTGTAGAAACGCACCAAAAACTAGATTATTAACACACTAAACTAAACGCCATTATGAAAAATCTACTTAATGTTTTGTTCATTTTATTATTTATCTCGTCATGCTCAGATACGGACAACAGCACATTTCCTGAGATAAACGACGAGGAGGAAAATAATACGGAGAAAATCATTCCGTTAAAATTAGAGATAGAAGACACACGGAAAAACATTTTCGATTATGCCGTTTTTGGCTTATTTCCCAATGATTATTTCATTATGTTTTCTCTATTCGACATTTACGATTCAATCACGTGGAAAGTTTCTAATTTAGACGGTAGCCTGAAAATATTCAAACATACAGAAGGTAGCGCCAATTTCATACGTCAATGGTCTCATTCTTTTTATAGCCCGGGAAAATACAAAGCGTATGTGTCAGGATACAAAAACAAAGAAGTAATCAGCAGTGACACCGTAGAAATAGAGATTACGAACACTAAAGATTTTCTTTGCTATAATTGGAAAGACATAAAAGGCTCTATCGGACATGCGACAGGATACGAAGATGTTTTAAACGATTATGAATTTATCACGTATGAGGATATGCATCAAGGAATCCCTTCTGTATCCGTGTATCTTCGCGACAAGGAAAAGAACGACAGACCCGCCTTTCTTATACGAAGTAAAAAAATACTCACTGACTATATAAATTCGCTATATAATACAACTCCTATTTATGACGAAACGGATGATATTCTCCTCAAAAAACGCGAAGAGTTATTCGTGTATAAAGAAGAAAACACCTATCCTCTATGTATATGGATTACTCCAAAATCAAGGATCGTATTAATCAAGAATGAAAGGTTTAATGAATATCAGCTCTATGCGGAGCCGAACTATGATATTCAATGATTTGTTGTCAGACAACTAAAAGACCAGACTTCCCTGAAAATTACAATATTCTGCAAGATATCTCTGAAATGCTCACATAAATCCTCTAGTTTATAAGAAAATATCAGAGACATCTTGCAGTAAAAAGGAAAGTATCAACTACTCATATCATACTATTTTGATAAGATATCATTCGGAGCGACACTGGTATTATGGAATATCCTGAATCAGACCTTCCCAACTTTTAATACCAATCCGTTCCAGATATTGTTCAAAGTAATCATCTTCTTCATCAGTACCCGCTTTCTGATAGGTAGTCCATACAGGTTTAGCTTCTCCTTTATATTCTTCATCGCTGTATTTACGTAATCCCAAAGGAACACCATCGCCTAAATGATCAAACCAGCTATGCCATTGGATTCCATTAATACCGTCCAAAGCATTAATTTTCTTCCATCCATAAGCAAATCCGGCTGCTTGATCCTGCAAATCTTTATCTTCATAGCTCGGAGAGCATGTTCCTGCTTCAGAAAGCCATACAGAACGCCTGATATTTCCCTTATACTGGTTCTGCGAAATACCAACCCATTTATCCAGTACTTCAAGATTCTTCAGTGTCACATATTCCGTATCCATAGAGAAAGTCGCCTGAGCGTCATCCCAAGTACAAGGATTTCCCAGCTGTGCCGGATAACTATGGCATGCCAACGACCAGAAGAAATCACCTTCAGCCTTACTAAACTGATTCATCTGATCAAGCATATCCCTCACTTTCTAGTAGCCTGAGCGATCAATCTTCCATCAACCACTTCTCTATATTTCTCGTTTCAGCACTAAAATTCACGCCAATCTTGAAAAGTTTCCGTGAGTCTTTCGCAAACGGACGGGCATAATGCTTATCCCTTATCTGCCGCAAGACTTCTTCCGCCGTACCATTAAATTTAAATTCCATCACATAAATGAACTTATCCGTCTGCAATACCATATCCACACGCCCCGCACTCGTATGATATTCCGCTTTTACATAAAAGCCTAACAACTTATATACAATATAAAACATTCTGATAATGTAACTCCAAATTACGGGCAAGCTCGTAAGGAATATCTGAAAAGAAGCTTTGCAGGCGACGAAAGAAAGATTCGTAATCACCGGCACGTACCTCACGAACAAATTTTTGAATTTCAAAAGGAGCTTCCACTTTATTTACATTCGCGTAATAAGGGAGCAGAAAATGGACAAACCCTTCCCCCACCTCACGATTTGGGAAACCTAAACGATAAATATCAAATTCCTCATCATATCCCTTATAGTAAGATATCCACTTTGGTATATCACCGGAATAGGATTCGTGGATTTGGAATCAATACTGTTGAGCACCTGAGTGTCGGTTTCTTCATGAGCCATCCGATGCAAATCATAATTGTGCTTTTTCAACAGTTCCACTAAATAAGTGGGAGTGCCCGTTTCAGACCAGTAGCTTTTAAGCTCATTCCTATCAAAAGCTAAAAGCAGGCTGAAAGGATTGTACATTCCTTTGGAATTGTACGTAAAATGATAACCATCATACATCTCTTTCAACCGGACACATATCTCTTCATACGTCACCCCTTACACATCGGCAAACTCATGAAGTTCGGCATCCAGATTATCGTATAGTTCCTGTTCGCTGACGCCACAAATATCGATATACTTATTCCACATTGAAATGTCATTCAGATTATTCAAATCACTGAACACGCTAACTTTACCAAACTTGGTAACTCCCATCAACAAAGCAAACTTGATACAAGTATCCTGACTTTTCAGCGCACCATAGAAGGCTTTCAACGTATTGCAGAAACTTTTTTTTGCAAAGCATCATTATCTATAGCTTGCAACATTGGCTTATCGTACTCATCTACAAGAATAGCCACACGCTGTCCCTCCTGCCGACAAGCACGTTTAATAATCCCGTCAAAATGCATAGCCAAAGATTTCTCCGAGGGTTCTGTTCCATACATTTTCTCCCATTCTACCAATACTCCATTCAGCTTATTTTCCAAGCTTTTTGGAGTATCATACTTTTCAGTATTAAGGTCAAGATGTAATACAGAATATTTTACCAATCTTTTTCCAACTTCTCCATAGCCAGCCCTTCAAAGAGTTCCCGTTTTCCTTGAAAGCAGGCTTCGAGCGTAGAAACAAGAAGACTTTTTCCGAAACGGCGCGGACGGCTGAGGGAATAATAACTTCCGGTTTTCACCAATTGATAAACCAAAGCTGTCTTATCAATATAAAAATAACCTTCCTTACGTATCTTCTCAAAACTCTGCACACCGATAGGATAAATTTTGCTGCCCATATTTCACTGGAATTAATTCATATTGCACAAATATACACGGAATATCTGTATTACAACAAGCTGAACAAGGAAAGAATTATGAAATAAGACATAATGGCAAAGACAGATCTAAGCATCAGGCATATCCACTATCTGATCATACGTTTTACTTTTACCACCAAGAATACCCAACAGGGCCTTTATCTTACGCACATTCCCCACATCAATTCCATATGACATCTTCCACAAATTATTATATCTTAGAACTTTCATAAGATGCAAGTCAGTAACTTTCAGCCGGAAACAGTACAGAATATCAGCATGGCAACAAACATAAAGAGGAAGGATTGAGCCTTTTATTTTTTAGTTTTTCGCATATTAAAGCATATCACAGACATAAACCGTGATCAAATCTAATTTTCTCCTAAGGCCATAGATTTCATATAATGAAAACACAACATAACGGAACAAACACATAAAAACAGAAATTTCTGCATAATATCCAAAGCACGAATAATAAACAAAGTAGCAATTGCAAATAACATATAAGAACATTAGAATTTCCATAATATTTTTAACATGATTCATGAGTTATAGTTTTTTTATATATATTGCGCATATTTTCTAATAAACCTATATTCATACGCCAATGAGCTCTTTCATAAAACAACTAAAATCAGCAATTAAACAGGTTAATAATTTTAATAGCCTTCATACCGAAATTGCTCAGTTATGCGCTAACATTACATACAACAATAGAGTTCAAGAATTAAATGATTACGTACTACACAGTAAAGAGAGCGGTATCACAGATATGCATTATTGTGATCATGAAATAATTATCTCATTAACAACATATGAGCCACGTTTGTACGAGGTTTATCTAGCCATAGAATCAATCATGCAACAAACAATGAAAGCAAACCGAATCATTCTATGGTTATCAGATACTTTAAAGCATGAGCCTCTGCCTGCCACTATACAATTACAAACAAAAAGAGGACTTGAAGTAAGGTATTGCAAAGACATTCGTTCCTACAAAAAATTAATACCTAGTTTAAAAGCATTTCCTAATGATTCTATTATTACAATCGATGATGATCTTATATATCACATTGATGTTATAGAGAAACTTATCCATAATTATTTAAAAGACCCTCAATATATTTATTTTAATCGAGGTTGCCGTATATCTTTCCAAGAGAATAATTTATCTCCGTATTTAGAGTGGAAAGAATGTATTGATACAGACATATCAATACTTAATTTCCCAACTGGTGGTGCAGGCGCACTATATCCACCACACATTTTCAATGATGAAATATTTAACGAATCTGTATTCATGAGTATATGTCCCTATGGGGATGACATTTGGTTTAAAGCAATGGCACTTTATAATAGTAAACTTAGCAGAAAGGTATACACCCATGATAAATTTGGAGATGACTTTCTCTGTAATCCCAATGTACAAGAATGTGCACTACATCACATCAATAACGGACAATTACAAAATGATAAACAAATAAAAGCTGTCTTTGAAAAATATAGACTCCACTCCAAAATATTAAAGCAACTATAAATGCCTAATAACATACAAAAAACATAGACATTATCTTAATATACCAATTAGGGATATTCCTAAAAGAACGGCTGCATAATCAGACTAAAATAACAAGAGGAAAACAGGAGAGGTCTTTAACTTCCCCTAAAAAGACATATACATAATGTACCGTTGGGAAGAAAAAATAAGAATAGTAAATAATATCCTATTAAAAAGATAGAAGAATTGAGACTTTAAAGAAATAAATTAAGAGAAAAGCGGCACTGTCCATCATTTTGTGTAAATACAAAACTTCAGGATTCAGGTTTTATACTTGAATCCTGTTTTCAAATATAGTTATAAATTGGTTAAAAATCAACGCCCAATTCCAAATAGGTTGATACCATTTCTTTTCGATTTCGTTAATTGCCAGATAAACAGACTTTTTCAAGGCATCATCATTTGGGAATGATAGCTTATTTTAGTGTACTTTCTAATTTTCCCATTCAGGTTGTCAATGAGATTAGTGGTATAGATAATCTTTCTAATCTCAACAGGGAAATCAAAGAATACGGTTAGTTCTTCCCAGTTATTTCTCCATGAGCGTATCGCATATGGATATTTAGTGCCCCATTTTTGCTCAAAGTTATCCAACTCTATCTTAGCCGCTTCTTTAGTAGGTGCATTATAGATGTTCTTTAAATCAGAAGTGAACTCCTTTTTTTCTTTCCAAACCACATAGCGACAGGAATTCCTAATTTGATGTACCACACATATTTGAGTGGTAGAGGCAGGAAATACACTCTTGATGGTTTTTGTAAATCCATTCAGGTTGTCAGTAACTTATCTTCTACGCCACGGGCTTTGAGATCCGTTAAAACGCCCATCCAGAAAGCGGCACTTTCATTTTTACCAACCCACATACCCAGTACCTCTTTTAAACCGTCCTTATTCAGACCCACACAGAGATAAACAGTCTTGTTGATAACTTTACCATTTTCCCTAACCTTGAAGACGATACCATCCATCCAGACAATCATGTATAAGCTCTCCAAAGGACGATTCTGCCACTCTGAAACAGCCTGGCTAACCTTACCCGTGATAATAGAGATGGCGGAAGTGGAGAGATTTATGCCATATATTTCCTGCATTTCCAACTCAATGTCAGATACGCTCATACCTTTGGCATAAAGAGAGATAACAAGACGCTCAATAGATAAGCCACGCGATTGATGCTTAGGAACTACAACAGGTTCAAAGTCACCTTCTCTATCACGGGGAACCTGAATAACGGATTCACCCATCTCGGTTTGAATTTGCTTCTTATAACTTCCATTGCGGGAGTTGCCACTATGATCTCCTTGGTTGGAGTGTTTCTCATAACCTAAATGGTTATCCATCTCAGCTTCCAACATTTGATCATAAACACGAGTATGAAGCTCTTTCATAAAGGCTGTAACATCTTCACCGGTCTTAAACTGGGATAGGAACTCTTTACTTAAAAATTCTTTGGGAATGTCCGTAAAATCTGATTTTTACAAAGTTAATAGATAAATAAAAAAACTACGAGATAAATCACGTAGTTTTCTATTTACACAATCTAATGGATAGTCCCTATAAGAAAGAGGAACATTTACTGAATATCCCTAATTAAGTCTTCCAAAAACATAAATTCATTATACCCAAACTCCATAAACAACATTTTTTCTCAAAACGAGAATATGGAAGCCATTCCTTCTTCTTTTCATATTTCTCTTTCTGGTTTATAGCTGGATATTTTTTTCTTATTCTCAGTATTTCAATATTATAAGGAATAAAGAAAGAACGAAAAACACCTTTTATATTTTTATCATAACCAGCAGCAAAAAGGAAAAAGATCGGAGAAAGAAAAAATGAACCATGAAAATGGTAAAAAACTATATTAAAAACCCTTTTAGTACTACTCTCAATACCATACACTTTCCCCCTTTTATTTATAAACGTATACTGCTGCATATTCCACGGAGCTACCCCCCCACCTAAATGTTGAAGTTCATGAACCCCTTCAAAGCGTGTACACCAATCATCTAAATATTTCTGATCTCCGAATCTTCCTTCCTCTTGCCTATTATAGCACCATTCCAAACAAGCTTCCCTCCACCATTCTAGAACTTTACGAGCTCTTTTATCATTTTTAAAGAATACAAATTGAACACAATACTTACCTGAAGTTTTTGTTTGATCATATTTTTCTGTATATCGGTGTTCCGTTATCATTACAGAGTCATCACCAACCTCATCTATAAGAACTTGTGGAGAAGAATAGAAAAAAAGATCTGCATCAATATAAGTACAATTATCCACTTCAAAATGATCTAAAACATAAAGTACAGTTGAAGGCGTACATGTCCAACAATATTCACCACTAGAACGATTCTTTTTCGCTACTAAAAGCCTTTGATCTTCAAACTCTTGCAAAGAAATAACTGTTACATGTTCGAAATCATTAGATGAAAAGAAATTATAACAATAATCATCAAACGCAAAAATATACAAATGAAAATTATTACATTGCCTACATAAAGACCGATACATAGCCATTCCCCTAGACATGTAAGTCGAATCAAACAAAGTACAAAATGTCATCATAAGCAATTCTACTTATTAACGAATAAAAATAAAATTCCAAAATCTTTTTCTCTTCTTTTCTTTTCTTCTTATCGGCAATAACGTTACAAAATAGTCAGCTATTGCTCTACGCGCCCTTTTATTTTCTTTAGCTTTTAATTTTTCCAGCAGAATAGGAGTATCAGAAATTTCTACAGTATAACTTGTATCCTCTCCACAATGTGTACCTCCTTCACCATCCATACCGTTCTGAAAAACCAAAGAGCGCCCCGGATAAAGAGTCAACTTATTATTCACCAAAGCAGAAGCATACCAACGAATAGCCCAAGAGTCTACTTTCCCATTAATCTGATCTTTCAGCATATCTACATAAGGGTAACAGCTATTAAAATCAAATGTTTTACACAATCTTTTTGTTTCTATTTCTTCCAGTAATGCTTTTGAGTCAGCATTAAAGAGGTCCCAACCGCGTTTCCATGTACCCCATCCCCAGCAATCAGCAGTTTTAATGAAAAAACTCTCAGGTAGAGTTTCTTTTACCGGATACATATATCCATGAATACTAATAACTTCAAGAGTATTTTCATACAACTCCAACGCCTCATTCATATATTTTAAGAAAAAACGAGATACTATTAAATCATCTTCAACAACAATAGCTTTTCCGTATTTACTAATCACAGTAGTTACCCCATCAATAATACTATTGGCTAATCCAAAATTCTTAGGTCGTTCTATTATTTGGATACTTTTAAATCCTCTTATCGTTTTAATATATTCTCGCGTGGCATTCACACCTTCCACCGCTTTTTCATTCTTTGGTCCATCAGAATAAATTATTAAATCACTATTTGAAGCCTCAGAGTTTTCCAACAAAGCCTCTACAGCTTGTTTGGTATGCCTAGGGCGGCAATAGGTAAAAAGAATAATTGGTGTATAATTCATAATCTTATCTTTTTAAAGTTTTCATTATTACTTGTAATTGCTCACATACATATTCTATTTCTTCATTAGCCAAAGTTGGATACATTGGTAAAGAAAAAATTTCTTTTGCTGCTAACTCAGTTTCCGGCAAATCACCTTCTTTATATCCTAAATATGAATAAGCTTCCATTGTATGAATAGGCCAAGGATAACTTATATTCAAAAAAATCTGTTTTTCTTTGAGCTTAGAGATTATAGTATCTCGCAAAGGATGCCGCACAACATAAAGATAATAAGAATGCCTATTATAAGCTTGCTTTTTAGGTAAAACCAACCCTGTTCCCTGAAGCATTTCATCATACATTTGGGCTATCTCATTCCTCCTTTTCACATAGTCCTCTATTTTAGACAACTTTGTCAACAAAATAGCAGCCTGCAACTCATCTAGGCGAGAATTATATCCGTGCTCTAACGCATAATAGGTCTTTTCTGCACCATAAAATCGTAAACGCCTTAACTTTCGATTAATTTCTTCATCATTAGTCAATATCATTCCGCCATCTCCATATGCTCCCAAGACTTTAGTAGGATAAAATGAAGTCGTAGCTACATCAGATAGACAACCTGCCTTCTTTTTCTTATACAACGCCCCCTGCGCCTGAGCACAGTCCTCAAGAATGCATAAACGATAACGATGGGCAATTTCCATTAGAGGATCCATGTCAACACATTGACCATATAAATGTACGGGCAAAATACATTTTGTTTTTGAAGTTATTGCTGTTTCTATTTTAGATATATCCATCAAATATGTTTCAGGATTAATATCCACAAAAACAGGAGTTGCACCAGCAGTCACAATAGCTGAAACAGTTGGTATGGCAGTATTTGCAACAGTAATCACTTCGTCCCCCCTAGTGATACCCAAAGAATGAAGGGCAAGAGTTATTGCATTTGTTCCGTTATCAACTCCAATTCCATAATTTACGCCACAATAGGCTGCATAAGTTTTTTCAAAGAGTTGCACTTTATTTCCTAATATTAATTGCCCTGATTCAAAAACTTCTTCAACAGCCTTCAATATTTCCTCTTTATTCTCAGCATATTCCTTCAAATATCCCCAGACCTTTACTTCCATAATTTTTCTCCCTTAATTTTATATTCAACAAACTCCTCATACTCCCTAATATAATCTTCTTCTTCGTAAACATGAGAAGCCAATACCAAACAAATAGACCCAGAAGAAAACCCTTGTTCCATAGCCCAAATACCCGGAGGAATATGCAATCCAAAAAAAGGTCTATTTAACAAGAGAGTCCTTTTATTCACTCCATCATCTAAAACTACCTCAAAGCTACCACTTGCAGCCACCAAAAGTTGGTGACACTCTTTATGGGCATGTGCACCACGTGCTTCCCCACCGGGTATATCATATGAATAAAAAACCCGTTTTACATCAAAAGGGATATTAATAGAGCCATATACAGGTGTCAAATTACCCGCTCGATCTTCAAACTTTGGAAATTCAACAATAGAACAATCAAACACTGTCATTAGAATCTTTTTTTATCTTTACAAATTCCTCATAATCAAAAATATAATCATCTGGTTCATAAGGAGTAGATGACAACACTAATGCCAAAGAATTCGTTGAGAAATTCTCCATTCTTCTCCAAACTCCATTAGGAACATATACTCCATAATAAGAACGATTTAAAGTATACTTGCGTACACATTCCGAATTATCAAGAACAACATCAAAACTACCAGAAAGAGCAATAATAAATTCCTCACTTTTCTTATATGCATGTCCTCCACGTACCTCCCCTCCTGGCACATCATATATCCAATATACTCTTTCTATTTTAAAAGGAATATTCTTAAACTCCTCAACAATAGACAAATTTCCTCGCTTGTCAAGAATCTTAGGCAAATCAATGACCTCGATAGTTTTTGCTTGCATATATTTATAGAGTATTAATTATATTTTCAATGGCAAAGGTAACACATTATATTAAACATGTTCATTTTAAAACAATTTATTAATAATTATTCTAATGATTATTCGTTAGTAAAGTCAATTAGTAATAAAATCCCTGTCTTATTTCAAGATGTGCAGTTCAATAGTACAAAAATAATATATGCAAATACAGCTGCTAAGACTGAACCGGCCATACTTTTTAAGCATATTTCTCACGCTTTAACACAAGATTCATAATAATCAAGCAAGCGCTTTGATTCTATTGAAAAAAGAAATATCTTTGCACAATATATAGAGCATACAGCGAACTGAATATCAACAAATTAACCAAATCAGCAGGAACAATGGAAAAGCTAATAGTTTTATACGATGCTAAGATTCTAGAAAATGGCTTAAAGAATGACGCAACAAGGACTGGCATTTTTTTTGTATCCTACAATATTGCCAAGTATATGTTACTTGACAACAGAGTAGATCTCCATATATATTGTCAAAAGGGGACGAAAGAACTAACAATTAGCTATTTCCAAAAAGAGTTCAATCAAAATATACAGTCTCGAATAGCCATTGAAGGAGATGATTTATCTAATATAAGTATCTTTTTATCAACCGTTTTTACAACTCCCGAATATATAAAACGTTTTCCACAGATAACATGTTTTACGATAATTCATGATGTTATTCCTCTTCTTTTTCCACATTATTTTGGGGCTGCCATCAATTCATGGTTTGAAGAATTAGTAAAAGGAATTAATCAGAACGATTTTTATTTTGCAGTTTCTGAGTATACCAAGCAAGATTTTGTCAAATATGTACCTGCAATCGATAAACAAAAAATAACCGTTATCCCACTTGCTGCAGACAGTCGATTCTATCAAAATAAAGACAATAAAAACCTCCAAAAAGTAAAAGAAAAGTATAAAATTCCATTCAAAAAAAGATATATTTTTTCTTTATGTACGCTAGAAGAACGTAAAAATCTTGTTCGTGCTGTAAGCGCTTTTATTTCTTTTATCGAAAAGAATAAAATAGAAGATTTAGTATATGTTCTTGGCGGAGGAACATGGGACGTATTTATTGGAAAATTAGAAAAAGAAGTTCCCAATTATCATAAATATACAGATCGGATTATTCAAGCCGGCTACTTGGCAGATGAAGACTTAGCAGTACTGTTTTCCAATGCAGAATGGTTTGTTTACACCTCCCAATATGAAGGTTTCGGAATGCCACCTTTAGAAGCAATGCAATGTGGCTGCCCTGTAATCACATCCAACAACTCATCTCTTCCCGAAGTTATTGGAACTGCAGGAATTATGATTGATTATGATAGTCTAAGCCAGCATATTCAAGCTTATGAATCATATTATTATAATCCAGAGTTGAGAGAACAGAACTCACAAAAAGGATTATCTCGTGCTCGCCAATTCAATTGGAAGAAGAGTGTTGACATTATTGTGAATAAAATGATTGAAGTAGAAGAAAGCAAACTAAAAAAGCCCCTAGTTACCATAATAACCACCACTTACAATCTAATAGAAAGACAGCGAGAAAATTGTATTCGGCAATGCATAGAAAGTGTGCATAAACAAACGTATCCCAATATCGAGCATATCATCATTGATGGGGCATCAACAGATGGAACACTGAAGCTATTAAATGAATATGAGAAAAAGGGTTGGATTACACTCTATTCAGAGCCAGACCTAGGAATATATGATGCCATGAATAAAGGTATTGCCAAAGCTCATGGAACATACATAAACTTTTTAAACTCAGATGATTATTTTCATAAGAGCCAAGGAATTACTCTTAGTGTAGAATATTTAATAAAAAGTGGAGCTGATTACTCTTTCGCAGACACATTAATTCTCCAAGAAAATGGAGAAAAAAAACTATGGAAAGGTGATATATCCAAACTTCTCATAGGAACACACTACTGCCATCAAACGATGTTAGTCAAAACCGAAATATTAAGAAACATAAATGGTTTTAACACTTCATATCTTGTTGCCGCCGATTCAGATTTAATGATTCGACTCTATGCAGACAAATACAAGTACACACATGTGCCATTTTGTTTTCTAACTTATCGATTAGGTGGCTTTTCTGGAGAAAATTCAAACCAAATTCGAATTGATCACTCTACTTCTTTTTTTCGCCACATAGGAGTAAATATAGGTTTAACGCCTTATGACTGTTTTTTATTATGGCAACAACATTTTTTCAACGAGACACTTTTGGATAAACAATTAAACCTAATTAGCAAAGTACCTGCAGAGTTTGGTGCTGAATATCTAATAACCCAACTCGTTGAGAGAACATCACCGTATGGAGTGAAAGATGTTCCACGTAAGCTAAAATTCTATTTGTTTGGATTTATTCCCATATTATTACTGAATAGAAGAAGCCGAAGGAATAAAATTTATTATTATATATTCAATATTATACGCATTATGAAAATAGTGAGCTATAATAATAAACGAAAGTTTTATTTATTTGGCATACTACCCGTATTAAAAACTAAAGTTTATAACAAACCCACAAAATGTGAATAAAACCCTTTTAGCAGTCAATAAGTAATCGAAAATGAACTTCATTCTTTTACAATAATTATAAGCAACGAATATTCAACATGAGTAAAAGTAGACAACCATTCATCCTATACGATAACCAGATATTTGATCTTCAACGATATGGAGGCATATCACGCTATTTCTGTGAAATACTACGAAGATTAAAGATAAAAAAAGACATCGCAGTTCGTTATTCTATTAATTACTATTTAACAACATATGGATTAGGGAAACATCGTATTCCGCTTCCTCGGTTTATATTCAAACATTACCGTAGGCTGTTGCACAGTCAGAATAAAAAACTAAGCAAAAAACTATTACAACAAAATAAAGAATTTCTTTTTCATCCAACTTATTACGACCCATATTTTCTAAAATATATTGGTAACAATCCTTATGTCATTACTGTACATGATATGATCCATGAAAAATTTCCCACATCTTTTTATAATGTCTCCGAAATTATAGCACATAAAAAAGAAGTGATTACTCACGCAAAACGCATTATAGCAATAAGCCAAAACACTAAAGAGGATATTATCCAATTATTACATATTTCTCCTGAGAAAATAGACGTAATCTATCATAGTACTAGTATGAAGCCTTTCACTGGGAAACAACGCTTAACATTACCTGATTCTTTTTTACTTTTTGTCGGAGACAGAACTCCTTACAAAAACTTTAATCGCTTAGCTAAAGCTTTTTCAGAGTTAAGTACTAAAGATGAAAATTTATTCCTAGTATGTACAGGAATGCCATTTAAACAATCAGAAAAAGAACTACTTGACAAACTAAACATTTCAAACAAAGTAATACACATCAAAGCTACTGACAGAACTCTTGCAGAGTTATACAGTCGAGCTAAACTTTTTGTATTTCCGTCACTATATGAAGGATTCGGCATACCTATTTTAGAAGCCTATGCTTGTTATTGCCCTGTGGCTCTAAGTAACACAAGTTGCTTTCCTGAAATTGCAGGAGATGCAGGAATATACTTTGATCCTTATTCTGAAACATCTATACTTGAAAGCATCAAAGAAGTTATATACGATGACAGAAAACGTACAGAACTCATCATGCGAGGGAGAGAGCGTCTCAAACTTTATTCATGGGAAAAAGCAACCGCACTAACTCAGAAAACGTATTTAAAAGCGTTGAATATGGAATAACTTCTCACTTAATCTTAAACATTAAATGAACATGAAACGAGTAACTTTAAGTATCATTACCGTCAATTACAATAACAACACAGGCTTAATCCAAACATTAGAAAGCATAAAGAAACAGACATTCTCTTCGTATGAGCATATCATAATAGATGCGAATTCCACAGATGGCAGTAAAGATACCATAAAAAAGTATGCAAAAGAAAATATCCATCTTAGCTATTGGATCTCAGAACCTGACAAAGGTATATATGACGGAATGAATAAAGGTATAGAACATGCCAATGGAGAATACCTATATTTTCTAAATTCTGGTGATTGTTTAATTGAAAATATCCTTCAAAAAATACCATTCGATGGAACTGAATATATTTATGGAGATATAGAAATGGTCGGTAAAGGGAAAAGACGAATAGATAAATGTCCAGATAAGGCTGACATAATGTTCTTTCTAACAAAGTCTTTACATCATCAAGCTTGTTTCATACATCACACACTATTCCAAAATGAGAAATACGATATAAATTATAAGATTATGGCTGATTGGATACATAGTGTACGGTCTATTATTTTCAAGGAATGCAGCTATAAACATATTCCCTACATCATAGCAGAATACGATCAAAATGGTATTAGTTCAGATTATCAAACATCACAACAAGAACGTATCAAATGGCTAAAAAGCAATCTCTCCAAACCATTTTACGAAGCCTCCATTGAACTAACTGAGCTGCAACTGTCTGTATTTAAAGACATAATTCCGATTCTCAACAAAACACGTAAATTTCAAAAAAGAGCAAAACGAATCGTCATGTTCCTATATAAAATCAATTCACTATTTTCAAACAAATAAAGAGTAAAAAGAACAATAAGTACTTTTTTGACATTAACTATAAAAAACACCAACTAAATTTCTACCTCTCATACGCCTTTGTCTTAAACATATTCAGCACTTTCTTCACTATCGGGGCCATATCATAATATTTATATTCTGCTAAACGTCCACCAAAAATAACATTTTTCTCACAAGAAGCCAACGCTCGATATTGCTCATATAAAGTATTATTACGATCATTGTTAATTGGGTAATAAGGTTCCTTACCTTCTTCCCACTCTGCAGAATATTCTCTTGTAATTATAGTCTTAGAACATTTATTCACTTCATTTCCAAAACATTCAAAATGTTTATGCTCAATAATCCTTGTGTACGGAATATTCTGTTCCGTATAATTTATCACTGCATTTCCTTGGTAATTAGAACAATCAAGTTCTTCTTCTTCAAACATAAGAGAACGATACTCTAATTTTCCAAAACGATATTGATAAAATTCATCAATTGCCCCTGTAAATACAATCATATCAGCTATATTCTCAAAGTAAGTACGATTTTCAAAAAAATCAGTATTACATTTACACTCCACATCATTCAACAAACCATCTATCAATTTATTATAGCCACCGACAGGAATCCCTTGATATGTATCATTAAAATAATTATTATTAAAAGTAAAGCGCACCGGCAAACGCCTGATTATAAACGCTGGCAATTCCCGACACGATCTTCCCCATTGCTTTTCTGTATATCCTTTTATTAATGCTTCATAAATATCACGACCTACTAACATCAAAGCTTGTTCCTCTAAATTTATTGGGATATTACGTCCCTGATTTTTTATAAATTCAAAGGCCTTCGCTTTTTGTTCTTCTATTTTAGCTTTGGCTTCTTCTGGTTTCGTCACTCCCCACATTTGATAAAATGTACTCATATTAAAAGGAAGATTAAATAACTTCCCTCTATATTGAGCTAATGGGGAATTGATAAAATTATTGAATTCAACAATAGAATTTACGAACTTCCAAACCTCTTTATCTGATGTATGAAAAATGTGTGCACCATATTTATGTACATTAATGCCATATTTCTCTTCACAATAAATATTTCCTCCTAAATGAGAACGCCTATCAATAACCAAACAACGCTTGCCCAACTCTTTAGCTTTATTGGCAAAAACTGCTCCAAAAAGTCCTGCACCAACAATCAAATAATCATATTTCATAAGTTCTATTTCTACATATAAAACAATTAATTACATCCTCACGTAAATATATCAAAAAAAACAGCTCTCTATACAAAAAGTTCGCCATTCCTTTTTAAAAGAAGCACTTTAAAATACATTATATCATTTGAATAAAAGTTTTATGCTCATATATATATTCATAAACCAAGCACTAGGAAGACATAATAGATGACGATATACTGATTTTATCTTTAATGACATATCGAAAATATTCTTTTCTTGATAAAATACCCATAATTCTTTGATAATAGTATTTCGTTTTCTAATATTGGAAATTCGTTTAATTGCATTCAGATAATTTCGAATAATTTGCAGAATCATGTACTCCTGAAGTCTTTTATCTGTGTAATAAATCAAAGATTCTTGATATGCATGAGATAATAATAGAAACTCATCATAAGTATGTTTTTTTTTCGTCAACCCGGTATCTGAGACTCTATAATTATAAACAATATTAGGTAAAATCATAAGTTTCTTGCAATAATGAGCATAGTGTAAAGTAAAAACCTCATCCTCTCGATAAGATAAATTTTCAATAAAACGTATATTGTATTCTTTCAGAATATTGCTTCTAAATACCTTATTCCATGTAAAACCCAAGTAATCATAATATTTCGGGTTTGTTATCAAATCAATCATCCCTTCCTGAACCTCAGAAAAGCCATGACAAATGCATAAATTGGGAGAATATAAAGTCACATTCTCATTCACTGAATGAAATGAACTACCATAAAAGATTAAATCAACATCACTTTCCTGAGCCATTAAAAAAGATAAAGCATTTTTTTCCAACCAATCATCACTATCCACAAAAATAACATATTCCCCTTGTGCCCGCTCAATACCTTTATTTCTAGCAGCACTTACCCCTCTATTTTTCTCATGAAATACATAAATATTATTATATCGACTAGCATACTCATCGCACAATTTCCCGGAGAAATCAGTACTTCCATCGTCTATCAATAAAATTTCAAAGTCATCAAAAGCTTGTGCCAAAATACTGTCAAGACATTGTTTTAGATATTTCTCCGAATTATAAACTGGAATTATAATAGATAAAGTAGGCATATTATGAATTTTATAAATTATGAACTGAATGCAAATATACTACATTATCAAACAATCCCTACCAGATTCTTCTTCATGAATTTGGATTATCTTTGATATTTACGTATTTTTGTTCAAAACAACTAAAAATGAGCTCAAATGAAAATAAATTGTGTAATAGTAACATACAATAGACTCAGTCTACTTAAAGAATGTATCTCCGCTCTAAAGAACCAAACATACAAAATAAATAAGATTTATATCATAAACAATAACTCAACAGATGGAACGAGCGATTATCTACAAGAACTGATTGCAGATTCTCAGTTTGTCATTATTAACCTACCTCAAAATATTGGTGGAGCAGGGGGATTTTCAGAGGGAATAAAAAGAGTAGTGTTAGATGGTTGTGATTGGGCATGGATAATGGACGACGATACAATCCCGATGAATAATGCTTTAGAAGAACTGGTTAAAGGAACAACTGTTGCAAAAAATGTTGGTTATGTATGTAGCCGGGTTGTATGGACAGATGGCATGATACATAAAATGAATATCCCCAGATTTGATTGCGAGAATAAACAACACCTTCCTATCAATTATTATTCAAATCTTGCTGACGTTCTTTTAATAAGAGCTGCATCTTTCGTCTCACTATTAATAAACTCAAAAGCGGTTCGTGAGGTGGGATTACCTATAAAAGAGTTCTTCATTTGGGGGGATGATACTGAATTTACTACTAGAATTTACCAACATGGATACGTGTGCTTATATGCAAGCCAAAGTACTGTAATACATAAAACGACAGAAAACTATATCTCACAACTTCAAAATGCTCCGGTAGAAGCTTTATGGAAATTTCAATATGGATTCCGAAATGACATATTCCTGCGTCGAATGAGAAAAAAGAATTTTCTATTTTTTATATCTGTTATAAACGCATACAGACGAGCAGTTAGACATATTAATAAAAGGCCAGGGAATGACAAAAAGGAATTTCTAAAAGTCATTAGAAAAGCCTGTTGGAATGGATTATTTTTTAAACCAAAGATCGAATATCTTCCTTAAAAAGGAGCTAACCTATTTATCTAAAAAACGTACATTTATATTCTACCGATATTTCAAGATAAACTTTATTAAGAAATCTATGAAACCATAACTTAAAATACACGTATTATTTCAAAGAAGAAGCTAACCCTCTAATGTTTAGCAAAAAAGGCAGTAACACTTGTTACAACCAAATAAAATGTCTACATTTGTAGAATTTTAGTACAAACCCCTTAACTATTTAACTAACTTAGTAATAAATTTATGAATAAATCAATGGCGAGCAAGATTAGCACATCGCTTATTATATCGACTTATAATAGAAGCGACGCATTAGAATTATGCGTTAAAAGCGTGCTACGTCAATCTCTCCTTCCCGATGAAATCATTATCGCAGACGATGGTTCTAAAGAAGAAACGGGAGAGCTAATTCATCAACTGGCAACTACTTCTGTAGTTCCCATTATACATGTGTGGCATGAAGATTTAGGGTTCAGATTAGCTACAATCCGTAACAAAGCCATTGTAAAAGCTACTAAAGAATACATCATACAAATCGATGGAGACATCGTTTTGCATAAAGACTTTGTCAAAGATCATGTTCGCTTTGCCCAAAAAGGCAGTTTCGTAACAGGTAGCCGTGTGCTAATTCGGGAGGCCCTGACAAAAAAGATGTTGGCAGAAAAAAACTGCGTTATATCTATCCACGACAAAGGAACAAAAAATACAATCAACGGAGTACACTTGCCATGGCTGAGTCCTCTGCTACAACATTATCGCCAGTGGGACATTTCTTATTCCAGAGGATGTAATATGGCTTTTTGGAAAGAAGATCTGTTGAAAGTTAACGGATACAACGAAGCAATTACGGGTTGGGGAAGCGAAGACCACGAATTAGTGTGCCGACTCATCAATAGCGGAGTGCGCAAGCGTACTATCAAATTTGCAGGAATTGTATTCCACCTTTATCACGAACTTCATGGAACCGACAATTTGAGCAATAACCGCAGCATTTTGAGCGATACCAAAACCCAAAAGCTGACCTGGTGCGAAAAAGGAATCATACAAAACTAATATGGAAAAGAATTTAAACTTTTTAGACAGAAACGAATTTAACTACAGCCCATCAAAAGAAGTAGTAGAAGCACTCAAAAACTTCGATATAAATAAACTTTGCTTTTATACCCGTATTTACGATGAAGGCAAAAAAAGCATTTTATCCGTTTTCTTATCTGAATTATACGATATAGACGAGACGCAAGTTTTATTAGGGTACGGCGGAGAGGATATTCTGAAACAGGCCGTACATTATTTCCTCACAGAAGAAGACGGAAATAAAACGATGTTGATTCCTAAATTCTCATGGTGGTATTATAAGTCTATCGCAGATGAAGTGAACGGTCGTACTTTACAATATCCTCTTTATGAAGACGGAAACACGTTCAAGTACGACTTCGCCGCCATGAAAGATATGATACAAAAAGAAAATCCGAAGATTTTACTGCTTGCATCGCCCAATAATCCTACCGGGAATGGTCTGACTCCGGAAGAACTGGATGAGTTGCTGGCTGAAGTTCCTGCCAAAACGAAGGTCTTGATTGACGAAGCATACGCCTCTTTCGTCTCAACAGACACAAGATATATCAAAGAGTTGGTGAACAAATATCCGAATTTGATCATCTCCCGCACTTTATCCAAGTTTTACGGCTTGCCGGGGTTACGCATGGGATTCGGTTTCATGAGTAAAGAACTGGAAAAATTTAGCAAATACAGCAACAAATATCTGGGATACAACCGGATATCTGAAGACATAGCTATCGCAGCACTCAAATCGGATGCACACTACCGTAACATCGCCAAACTGATGAATGAAGATCGTGCCCGCTATGAAAAAGAAATCGGTGTGCTGCCCGGATTTAAGGTATACGAATCGGTAGCCAACTTTATTTTAATCAAATATCCGATTACATTAAAAGAGGCACTGCAAAAAGCGTTTGCCGAACAGAGTTATAAAGTGAAATTTATGAATGAACCGGATATCAACACTCATCTGCGTATCACGCTGGGACGCCCTGAGCAGAACCGGATCGTCATAGATACAATCAAAGAAATCGCATCCAAATGAAAGCTGTAATACTAGCCGCAGGAATAGCCTCACGTCTACGCCCACTGACCGACACAACTCCCAAATGCTTGCTCAAGATAGGAGAACGTTGTTTGTTGGAAAGGGCTTTCGACGCTTTAATACAAAATGGTTTTAACGAATTTATCATTGTCACCGGATATCGCCAGCAACAAATAGTCGACTTTCTGCAAGCTCATTATCCGGCTCAAAGTATTACTTTCATCTACAATGATAAATATGAATCAACCAACAATATCTATTCTTTGTGGCTGACCCGCCCTTATACGGAAGGGGAAGAGGTATTACTTCTGGATAGTGACATCGTATTTGATCCCCAAATCGTAGAGAAGTTGCTCCGGTCGGACAAAGCCGATGTACTGGCACTCAACCGCCACGAACTTGGTGCCGAAGAAATTAAGGTTATTGTGGACAATGAACAAAAGGTAGTGGAAATCAGTAAGGTTTGCTCTATACCTGATGCAATCGGTGAATCAATAGGTATTGAAAAGATGTCGGCAGCATACACACAAGCGTTATTCCGCGAACTGGAGATGATGATCTTATCAGAAGGATTGGACAATATTTTCTATGAACGGGCGTTTGAAAGACTGATTCCACAAGGATATAGTTTCTACGTAATGGACACCACCGAATTCTTTTCGGCAGAGCTGGACACGGTAGAAGATTTCCAACAAGCACAGAAGTTGATTCCGGCTAGTCTTTACTAATATAAAATTTGAATAGAAATGGCCACTTACGATATTCGCCCCTTACAGCTTCGCATCTTAAAGAATTTACTAGCAATAGATAAAGTCTGTAAAGAACATAACCTGCGATATTATATCATGGCAGGTACGATGTTGGGAGCTGTACGCCACAAAGGATTTATCCCCTGGGATGATGATCTGGATATTGGTATGCCACGGGCAGACTATGATCTATTAATGACTAATGCCAAGGAATGGTTGCCGGAGCCATACGAAGCCGTATGCGCTGAGAATGACAAAGAATACCCGCTTCCGTTTGCCAAGATACAGGATGCCGACACAACATTAATTGAACGTATGCATCTTAAATATTTGGGAGGCGTATATATTGATGTATTCCCATTGGACGGTGTGCCGACAGGCCGTATGGCACAAAGAATGCATTTTGCCAAATATGAATTTTACAAACGGGTTCTTTACCTGATTCACCGCGACCCGTATAAGCATGGAAAGGGGCCAAGTTCATGGATACCATTACTATGTAGGAAGCTTTTCACACTCACCGAAGTACAGAAAAGCATCAGAGAGGTTATGACCAGATACGACTTTGACAAGAGTGATCTTATTTGTGACTATGACGACGGCATGAAAGGAATCATGCCAAAAAAGATTTTGGGAGTTCCTACCCCTGTCTTGTTCGAGAACGAAGAAGTATGGGGCGTACAGGAATATGACACATATCTGTCTCAGAAATATGGGGATTATATGACGATTCCCAAACAGAGTGGACAAAGACAACATAATTTTCATTATTTGGACTTGAATAAACCTTATCGGGATTTTGAAGTCTAATTATAAACCATATAAGCAGTAGGTAACAACAGAGATGAGAATAGGTTTTGACGGAAAACGTGCAGTGCAGAATTTCACCGGGTTAGGTAATTATAGCCGCTATGTAGCGGATATTCTTTGCCACTTCTATCCGGAGAATGACTATGTCCTGTATGCACCTAAAAAACGGGAAAACAAAAGGATGAATCTATTAACCGGACAATACCGGCAGCTCACTCTCGCCTATCCTGCTACTTCTTTTTGGAAAAAACTAAGTTCATTATGGCGCGTATGGGGAATCACCTCTCAATTGGAGAAAGAAGGTATTGAATTATTCCATGGACTCAGTAACGAGCTTCCTCTCAACATCCATAAAAGTCGCATTAAAAGTATTGTAACTATCCACGACCTGATATTTTTGAGGTATCCGCAATATTACCAATCTATTGACAGGAAAATATATACATACAAATTCCGTAAAGCGTGTGAAAATGCTGATAAGATAATTGCTATCAGTGAATGTACCAAACGGGATATTATCCGATACTTCAACATCCCTGATGATAAAATAGAAGTCGTTTATCAAGGATGCGACGTCTCATTTACTCATCCGGTGACGGAAGAAAAAAAGAAGGAGGTACGGAAAAAATACCAGCTGCCGGACCACTATATACTTAATGTAGGCAGCATTGAAGAACGAAAAAATATTCTTGCAGCAGTACAGGCATTGCCTATGCTGCCGCAACATATTCATATCGTTATCGTAGGACGCCGTACAGGCTACACAGAAAAGGTTGAACAGTTTATCAAAGATAACGGTTTAGGCGAAAGAGTGCATATTATCAGTAATGTCCCTTTCAACGATTTGCCCGCTTTTTATCAATCAGCAGAGATTTTTGTATATCCTTCCCGTTTTGAAGGTTTCGGTATCCCCATCATAGAGGCACTATATTCGGGTATTCCTGTGGTAGCCGCCACAGGCTCATGTCTGGAAGAAGCCGGAGGGCCCGACTCTATCTACGTAAACCCGGATGATATCACCGGACTGGCTGATGCATTTAAACAAATATATTCAAATTCCGATAAAAGGAAGAACATGGTGGAGAAAGGACGGGAATTCGCGAAACGGTTCTCTGAGAAACAACAATCGGAAGAAATTATTAACATCTACAAGAAACTAATACGATGAACATACTTAAACACTCAATAAAGAAATTTATATATGGTACGCTTCCATATTATTTTATGAAAGGGTATAAGCCGGATTCTCCTTATCTGAAGTATTATAAATACATCAGAAAACATGGATATTCAAGACACTTATACGAATTCAAAGATGAGTATTTGAGTATGCCTGTTGATGTACGGAAAGACGAAAATAGGAATTTGTATTATGTACTAAAGGAGGATGGTAAACGCCTGTACTTCCAAAGAACAACACCTCCCCATAAAATCCAGAAGTATTACAGGGCGTTGATGATAGAGCAAGACCAACGCTCCGCACACCATTATTTCAATAATAATAAGGACGTAACGGGAAAGGTTTTTGTTGACGTGGGATGTGCCGAAGGATATTCTTCGCTGGAGATTATCGAAGAAGCCAAACATGTTTATTTATTTGAGCAGAACGAATCGTGGCTGGAAGCTATCAGGGCCACTTTTGAGCCATGGAAAGACAAGGTAACCATTGTTCAGAAGTATGTGAGCAACCGTAATTCTCCCAAAGAACAGAAACTGGACGATTTCTTCAGAGACAAACCGGACGAGCATCTATTTATAAAAATGGATATAGAAGGGGCTGAGCGCCGTGCGCTGGCCGGATGTGAACAGCTTTTCCGGGATTGCAAGAAAATAGATTTCGCCATCTGTACTTATCACCTACATGATGACGAGGAGGTTATTTCTGCGTTTCTTGATAAACACAACTGTACATACAGAAATCAAAAAGGATTTTTCAGACACAAGATCAGGAGTGTTGTTCTTCGAGGCAACAAGAAAGTAAATTAACTACCGATAGTCAGAAGATAGTAAATCGCAATAATCATACTTACACAAGTAGGTATCATAAATATGTTTTTCCTTCGCTAATAAATAATGCGAGAAGTGAGGCTCCCAGGAAAGGAACTTACGCGTAGAGCGACATAAGCGGAACAATAAAATATGCGAAACGATATGTTTTGACTTCTCTTTTCGGGCTGCACGACGGTAAATGTAATGGGTAAAGAACTGATCACTGTAATAAAGAGCGAGCTTGACAGTAGCCGCCACATCCCAACCCCGCAAAGAAGCATATTCGGTCATTATATATGCCAGCACTTCCCGGGATATGCACAGACGGCACATATTACGGCAAACTTTATCACAATCTATTTCCGGTAATAACTGCATACGGTTCACATCAACCAAAGAGAAGCTATATTCATTTGCTCCATTCTGATGAATCAGAATATTGCCGGGAGAATAGTCCAAATGTAAAATACCCGCCTGATGTAATGCAAAAGTGTAACGCGCGAACGCCAGTAACTTGTCTTCATTTCCCTCAACCTTACCGTCCATCAAATAACGAACGGTTTCACCATTGTCATAGCAACAAACATAGTAGCTGTTTGTAAGAAGACCTTTCTGAAATTGTTCGATCATGGCAATCGGTTCCGGAGTATTGAAACCATGCTTCTGAAGTTCCATGGAATAGATATAGGAGCGGGCAGCTTTGGATTGGCGGAAATATGAATAGACAACACGATTAATGATGTGAGGCTTTTTAAAGCTTTTCACAACAACATCAACGTTATCCAGACTAATCCGTTTTAGAATATTACGCCCATCATACACCACCTTTCCTTCATCCGCAAAGAACTTGGGAATCTCCTCTATCTGTTTTTGCAAATGTGTGTACTTGGGATTTACAATCACTCTCATTACACTCTTCTATAAATCCTACTTACAAAGATTGTGCAAAGATAAAGAAATTAGGGCATATTCCGACTATATTTTTTTCTTTTATCGCAAAACTAAGATAAAAGGGGACAATTTAGCCCTTTATTTCGACTCCCAAGTCTGCGCAGGCTTGCTTTATTGCCTTAAAGCAATAATATCCATGCGAAAGTTTATCGGCTATTTGCAATACATTTTTCTTCATTTCCATGTATTGTCCTGCACTTATTTTAGGTAAAATATCTTCAAGTTCCGTCAAAGAAGAGATACATATACCCACATTGTTCTTCTTCACAAAAGGCGCCAGCCCGGCTTTCTCCCAAACGATAATCGGAAGACCACAACGTATGTAGAGAGACATTTTATGAGGAGCGTTATATTGAAGATATTCTCCCAAAGCACCACTTCCTCCCTCTAAAGAAGATCCATACCAGGCAAGTCCATATTCGCCTTCTGCCGTCGCTATCAGCTCGTCCGAAGAGACAAAGCCTTTATAATCAACTTTTCCTTCCAGTTTTTCGGTTTCAAGACCACTTCCATAGAGCACTATATCATAAGAACGGGGAGAATTTGCCTGTTTATATAAGAAATCATTATGATAAGAAGACAAAGCACCGACAAACAGGATGCGGTTCGGTGATTTCGGCGAATCATTGCCGGCAACAGGTTGGCTATCGGATAAATAATCAAATATCTCCAATATTTGCAGCTTGGCCTTAATTCCATGTTCAAGCAGCCAGTCCCTCATACGTTCACTATGTACAATCACACAGTCCGAGTGATCCAAGCGCGCTATTTCTTGGGGGATAGCCAGCTTCTTACGACGAAAACTACCCAAATCATGAATCAACGTCACCACCTTGCAGCCACGTAGATGAGCCATATTGCAGACAAATGCATAATATTTCTTCAAAGGATATTGCAGTACCAGCACATCGCCTTTACGCAAACAGAGAATACTCTTCAGCACACTGAATAAGGTACGACAAAAAGCTACAACGACATTTCTATACCGGGTTTGTTTCAGCCCGACATTCCGGAAGCCATGCGACTCCATTATCTGTTCAATGTCTGTTTTTGCTTTATTTCCGGCATTATCGACACCTCGGTAATTTCTTGATAGATAACAAATCATAGGAATGATATTTTATAGTTCATTTTGCGCCAAAACCAATGCGGCAGCCACTGTATCGTCCATATCAAAATAAGCGTATTGAGCTAAACGTCCGCCAAACAAGACTCCGGGAGTATGTATAGCCAACTCCTTGTATTTCTCGTACAACCGCATATTTCTCTCGTCATTCACCGGATAATAAGGTTCGTCCCCGGGAGTGAATGCAGAAGGATATTCGCGGGTGATCACCGTATGCGGCTGCTTACCAAATTCGAAATGTTTATGTTCGATAACACGGGTATAAGGAATCTCTCTTTCACAATAATTAATGACCGCATTCCCCTGATAATTTTCCATTTCCAGACGTTCGTGTTCAAAACGAAGACTACGGTATTCCAAATGCCCGAAACGAAAATCGTAATACTCGTCAATACATCCGGTAAACAATACTTTATCCACCAGCGAATCCAGTTCTTCACGAGCAGAAAAATAATTCGTCCCCAAACGCACATCAGCTCCTTCAAACAAACTTTCAATCAGCTTATTGTATCCGCCTTTAGGAATGCCTTGATACTCGTCATTAAAATAATTATTATCATAAACGAAACGGAAAGGAAGTCGTTTTATAATAAAGGCCGGAAGCTCCGTTGCAGGACGCCCCCACTGTTTTTCCGTATATCCCTTGATTAGTTTCTGATAAATATCTTTTCCACAAAGCGTCAAAGCCTGTTCTTCCAGATTGGCAGGAGCCTGGATATGTGCATATTCGCTACGTTGTTCTTCAATCTTATCCTTAGCCTCTTTAGGAGTGTTAACTCCCCATAACTTATTAAAAGTATTCATGTTAAAAGGCAGATTATATAATATGCCTTCATAGTTAGCTAATGGAGAATTAGTGTAGCGATTAAATGTTACGAAACGGTTCACATAATCCCAGACTTCTTTATTGTCTGTATGAAAGATGTGCGCTCCGTAAAGATGTACATGAATGCCATCTACATTCTCACAATAGATATTTCCGCCGATATGACTACGCTTATCTATAACAAGACAGCGCTTGCCCGCATCAATGGCTTGACGAACAAACACAGCCGCAAACAGCCCTGCTCCAACTACCAGATAGTCATATTCTTTCATATACATTCAAAAGCTATTTATGATTAATCAATGATTCCCTCAATCTTTGCAATCACCTGTTCGGGAGTTATATCCCTCAAGCAAGCATAGTCGCCCCGCCAGCAAGGCTTCTGTCCATAAACCGAACAAGGACGACAGGATAAATCGAGTTGTACTGTATTGACCGGTAATTGTTTCCACCCCATAAATCCGGCATAAGGATGAGTAGCTCCCCAAACGGAAACCACAGGTATATTCACCAGAGATGCCAAATGCATATTAGCAGAGTCCATAGACAACATCACATCCAGATGACTCATCAGATTCAGTTCCGTACGCATATTCAATTTACCGATCATGGAAACCACCGAAGGATATTTAGCAATCCAGGAGTCAAAGACTTCCTGTTCGCTTTTCCCACCGCCAAACAGAAAAACTTTCACCGCAGGATTAGCAGCAAAATGAGCAACAACCTGTTCCTGCAATTCTAACGGATAAATCTTGCCCTTATGCTTGGCAAAAGGAGCAATACCGATCCATTTTTGTTTTCCTTTCGGTCCTGTCATCGGTTCAATCTCTGCGAAATCACCCTTTCCTTCTCCATAAATAGAAGAAAAGTTCAATAAAACCGGCAGTCCCAACTTTTCTAACACATCAGCATAACGACGGAAAGAACTTTTCTGGTTCTCCAGCACTTTATGACGGCGGCGAACCAGTTTCTTTTTTCCGGCTCTCCCTTTACAAATGAAAGCAACCGGTATATTGGCAAGGCGAAACCGCAGACACAGATATTTCGAACGAAGTACATGATGAAAGTCCGCCACGTAATCGAAATGCATCCTTTTCAGTTCCGAGTAAAGGCTGTTCAATCCCCATAGCCCTTTATGCTTACCTGTCAGATCAGCTCCGACAAAATTCACATTTTCAGGCAAACTTTGAAAAAGAGGTTGCCATACGCCACGACTTAATACAGTGATTTCGTGCTGTGGATATTGCACAGCAAGCGAATGTATCACAGGTATTGTCATGGCTACATCGCCAAGGGCTGAAAAACGGATAATGAGAATACGCGCCATTCGTTATTTTTTTGCATAAAGCACCGGATTCAACGCCGGGTCGTTATACATCTTCATCTGTTTATATACTTTCATATATTTTCTTCCGGCTTCAATGTCTGCCAACAACTGTTCGATAGCAGAAGAAAGGTCTTTCTGCTGTTCTAACAGAATATTCAGCTTGGTCCGGCATTGCTCACGATGTTCTTCGGTAGTATCCGTACGTTCCACCTCCTGCTTCATGTGGTAAATTTTCAACGCAAGAATAGAAAGCCGGTCAATTGCCCATGCAGGACTCTCTGTATTGATAGTTGCATCAGAAAGCGGTTTAACAGCTTTGTATTTGTCCAAAAAATAACTATCAATCAGTTCAACCAGATCAGTACGGTCTTGATTGGACTTATCAATTCTTCTTTTCAAAGCCAGTGCTTCTACAGGATCAATTTGAGGGTCACGGATAATATCTTCGAAATGCCATTGAACGGCATCGATCCAATTTTTCAAGTATAAATAATACTCAATCGTCTTCAACTCGTAAGGATTGTTCATCGGTGCATCTACACTATCCGTTACGTGGTAATCAGTCGTCGATTTCCAAAAAATCTCGTTGCAAAGGTTACTAAATGTCATAATCTTAACTAGCTTATAGATATATAATAGGGCAAATCTATGTAATATTTTTCAGACAAGCAACCCTTTCTTACTTTTTTATTTCCTACCTTTGTGGGAACTAAATACAGATTGTATATGAAAATTATTATCGATAATAAGATACCTTATATAAAAGAGGCTGTCCAGACAATAGCCGACGAAATAATCTACGCCCCCGGAAAGGATTTTACTCCGGAACTGGTACAAGACGCAGATGCGCTGATTATCCGGACCCGTACTCACTGCAATCAGGAATTACTGGAAGGCAGCCGGGTAAAGTTTATAGCTACGGCAACCATAGGGTTCGACCATATCGATACTGAATATTGTAAGCGGGCAGGTATCGAATGGACAAATGCACCCGGTTGCAACTCAGCTTCTGTTGCCCAATATATTCAATCTTCACTCCTGATATGGAAGTCTTTCAAAAATAAGAAACTGGACGAACTGACTATTGGAATCGTAGGAGTAGGAAATGTGGGGAGTAAAGTTGCCAAAGTCGCCGAAGACTTCGGCATACGCGTTCTACTGAACGATCTGCCACGGGAAGAAAAAGAAGGAAAAGAATCCTTTACCTCTTTAAATAAGATAGCGGAAGAATGTGACATCATCACTTTTCACGTACCTTTATATAAAGAAGGCAAATACAAAACATTCCACCTGGCAGATGAAGATTTCTTCAATTCGCTAAAACGCAAACCTGTTATCATTAATACTTCACGAGGAGAAGTTATCGACACAGGCACTCTCTTGAAGGCATTGAACAATGGTTCTATCTCAGACGCTATTATTGATGTATGGGAACACGAACCGGAAATCAATCGTGAATTATTAGAGAAAGTGATTATCGGCACTCCACACATTGCCGGATATTCCGCTGACGGCAAGGCTAACGCAACGCGAATGTCGCTGGATGCAATCTGTAAGTTCTTCCATATAGAGGGAAAGTATGAAATTAACGCTCCCGCACCCACCTCTCCTATCATTCATGCACAAAGTCAGGAAGAAGCATTGCTCCAAATATATAACCCTGTCGAAGACAGCGACCGGCTGAAAACTCAACCGGAACTGTTTGAAGAATTACGGGGAAACTATCCGTTACGAAGAGAAGAAAAAGCCTACATAATAAAAATCGAATAAAACAATTTCTCACATATATTTATAAAGTTCTTTTCAACTCACCTGCTATCTTCCGAGAATGCATCACCACACCTTCCCTAATCAGATGATAACGCGAGTCATAGAACATACTATCAGGATAAACACAACCGGAAGGTTCCAAATAATAAGGAAAGCCTATAGCCTTCAAACTCTCCGAGATACGATTAATGGCCAAAGAATCATTTTGAAAAGAAGAACGACAATATGGAGGAGGCAAGAAGAAAATAGTCACCCCCCGCTCACTTAAAGTAGATATTTTCTCTTTTAAATCTATAAAAACTTTTTCATCGGGTGATACCATAGGTAATGGGGCACTGTCCCAATGTCCGGCAGAAGATAGATTATAATGTCCGGTATAATCACCATATTCATTATATTTGGTACGAACTTCCATATTCTCCGGTATATCTTCTATATCCATACCTATCCGTTTTACACGTTTACGAATCAAGCGATACATCGAAAAAAAATTATGTGTATTTACCATATTATATAAGGCCTTTCCCCATTCATGCTTTATCAGATACATATCAGTCAGACCTTCATCCCCATAATAACTGCCCTCCTTAAGAAAATGATTATATTCTGCAGAAACGAGCAACACATCTCCTTTTCGTAAATGGTCGTAAACCTCCTCAAACATATAATTCAATCCCAACCCGATATGTATTCCCATATTCACAGGTTCCAGATGTAATGTATCTCTCAGAATGGAAGAATCAAAGCCAAAGCGGGCGTTAGAACCACCTATTATTAGCAAGCGGGACTGATTTCCCAATTCTTCCAAACGCTTTTCTTTATCCAGTGCAGACGCATAATTCACATATGTCAAATCATCTTGCCATGCTAAAAAGACCAACGTTCCCCAACACAATGCATTAATAACAGCTACGGGAATTAATGCTAAAAGAAGATTTCTTAAGAACTTTCTCATATTCCTTATTTAGAATTGAAAATAAATGAACTCCGAGGACTTACCCATGGTTATCTCTATGAATAAGATTACAAACGTCAGGATAGCAACGCGCAATGATTTACTTTTTAGAAACTGAATCTGCAACGCATATGGCTTATCTCGCTGAAACCATTCCAAAATCCAGAAAAGCAGAATATACAATCCTACCTCCAAAGAGTGGGAAGGCATATTGCCGGTAGACTGTTGCATAGAAAAAAGTCGTCCGATATAGCCGATAGCTTGTTCCATATTTTCTGCCCGGAACAGTATCCAGCCGATTACTACCAGAAAAAATGTTGTTCCTATCTGAATAGCCTCCTTCCAGGAAGGAAGAAGTTTTCCTTCTGCCACAATGCCACGATATTTTCTATTGGAAGAAGTAAGTAATAAAGGCAGGAATAATAAAGCATGGAAAAGTCCCCAGCAAATAAATGTCCAGTTAGCTCCATGCCAGAAGCCGCTTACGAGAAATATAATAAAAGTATTCCGCACACTTTTCCACTTCCCTACCCGGCTTCCGCCTAAAGGAATATAAATGTAATCTCTAAACCATGTCGTTAGCGAAATATGCCATCTTCTCCAAAACTCCGCTATATTACGCGAGATATACGGATAATCGAAATTCTTCATTAATTTAATCCCGAGCAACTTGGCTGTACCGATAGCTATATCCGAATAACCGGAAAAATCACAGTAGATTTGAAAGGTGAAGAAGACAGCTCCTAAAAATAGTTGTATGCTTCCCAACTGTTGGTAATTGCTAAAAACGATATCGACCAATCGGCTACAATTATCGGCTATCACCATTTTCTTAAATAACCCGTACAGTATCTGCTGCATTCCGTCTACTGCCTGTCCATAATCGAACGTGCGAACTTTCAAGAACTGCGGCAACAAGTTAGTAGCCCTTTCGATAGGACCTGCCACTAATTGAGGAAAGAAACTGATAAAAGCAAAAAATGCCACCATATCATGTGTCGGTTTCATTTTATGCTGATATATATCAATAGTATAGCTGAGAGCCTGAAAAGTGTAAAAGCTGATTCCAACAGGAAGCAGAATATCTAATGTTACCCAATCCAACTTAATCCCGAAAGTCTCAAATAAGGACACAAAGTTCTCAGAAAAGAAATTAAAGTACTTAAATATGCATAACACCAACAAATTCAATGTAATATTAGCCGCACATATCCATCGTTGAATCAAACGACGTTCTTGCCGCTCTATCAGGATTCCGCTAGCATAACTACACAAAGTAGTAAATGCTATTAAAATTAGAAAACGCCAGTCCCACCAACCATAAAAGATATAACTACTGATTACAACAAATATATTTTGTAATTTCAAACGTTTAAAAATAAACCAGTATCCGATAAAAAACAATGGCAAGAATATTACATATTCTATTGAATTGAACAACATAACAGTTTAGAAGGCTAATTTAGTGTGGGGATTATAACGTCGTTATAATCTGTTCTATTACTCGTGGGAAATGTTCGTACTCTAAAGCGTGTACCTTCTCGGCGACATCCCCAGGAGAATCTGTCGGAAGAACGGGACAGGTCGCCCGAAAGATCGTATCTCCTTCATCATAGTGTTCATTAATATAATGTATAGTAATACCGCTTTCTTTTTCACCGGCAGCAACCACAGCCTGGTGAACACGATCTCCATACATCCCCTTCCCGCCGAACTTCGGAAGAAGTGCAGGATGTATATTTATGATTTTATCAGGATAAGCATGCAAAAGTAAATCCGGCACGCGGACAAGGAATCCTGCCAGCACAATAAAATCAATTCGATACTCCTGCAAAACAGCCAGAATTTCATCTCCGGCTATCCAATCTTCCTTTGTAAACACGTTACAGGGCACTCCTAGACGGTGTGCACGCTCCAAAACATAGGCATCACTTTTGTTGGAAAGCACCAATGACACCAGAGCAGAGTCATTCTTTTGGAAATACCGGATAATATTCTCGGCATTAGAGCCGGAACCGGAAGCGAAAATAGCGATGTTTTTCTTCATAACTCTCGATTTCAATGCACAAAACAGTGAAAAATGTGCAAAACATTGCATTTATTTAGTCAAATATTTGCGCAAAACGATAAATATTCATTCCTTTGCACCGCAAATTTAAAGAAATAAAACTAATTATTAATTAAAAACTTAAAGTTATGTCTGAAATTGCATCAAGAGTAAAAGCGATTATCGTTGATAAATTAGGCGTAGAGGAATCAGAAGTTACAACCGAAGCAAGCTTCACTAACGACCTGGGAGCAGATTCTCTTGACACTGTAGAACTTATCATGGAATTCGAAAAAGAATTCGGTATCTCTATTCCTGATGACCAAGCAGAAAAGATTGGTACTGTAGGTGATGCTGTATCTTATATCGAAGAACACGCTAAGTAATTATCCGATTTCATCAATATGGAATTAAAAAGAGTGGTAGTAACAGGCCTTGGCGCCATTACTCCTGTTGGCAATGGTGTGCCCGAATTTTGGGAGAATATTGTGAACGGGGTTAGTGGAGCAGGGCCTATTACTCATTTTGATGCGTCGCTATTCAAGACCCAATTCGCATGCGAAGTGAAAAACTTCGATGTAACGAAATATATCGATCGTAAAGAGGCAAGGAAAATGGATCTGTACACTCAGTACGCCATTGCAGTTGCCAAAGAAGCGGTAGCAGACTCCGGTCTTGATGTAGAAAAAGAAGACTTGAACAGAATCGGTGTTATTTTTGGCGCCGGTATCGGTGGTATACATACATTTGAAGAGGAAGTAGGCAACTACTACACTCGTCAGGAAATGGGTCCGAAGTTTAATCCGTTCTTCATCCCGAAGATGATCTCGGATATCGCTGCCGGACAGATTTCTATCATGTATGGCTTCCATGGTCCTAACTACGCGACTTGTTCGGCATGTGCTACTTCTACCAATGCCATTGCAGATGCATTTAACCTGATTCGTCTGGGCAAAGCAAATGTGATTGTATCCGGTGGTTCGGAAGCGGCTATCTTCCCCGCAGGTGTAGGCGGTTTCAATGCTATGCATGCTCTGTCAACCCGCAACGACGAGCCCGAAAAGGCTTCACGTCCGTTCAGTGCAAGCCGTGACGGCTTCATCATGGGCGAAGGTGGCGGTTGCTTGATTCTGGAAGAATTGGAACATGCGAAAGCCCGTGGTGCTAAAATCTATGCAGAAGTTGCCGGCGTAGGCATGTCTGCTGATGCACATCACCTGACAGCTTCTCATCCGGAAGGTCTTGGAGCCAAACTTGTGATGATGAATGCATTGGAAGATGCGGAAATGGACCCGAAAGAAGTGGATTATATCAATGTACACGGTACATCTACTCCGGTTGGTGACATTTCGGAAGCAAAAGCGATTAAAGAAGTATTCGGTGATCATGCGTTCGAGTTGAACATCAGTTCAACAAAATCAATGACAGGTCACTTGCTGGGTGCTGCCGGTGCGGTAGAATCAATTGCAAGTATCCTTGCCATCAAGAACGGCATTGTTCCCCCGACTATCAACCATGAAGAAGGTGACGACGACGAAAATATCGACTATAACCTTAATTTCACGTTCAATAAAGCACAGAAACGCGAAGTTAATGTTGCCTTGTCCAACACATTCGGATTCGGCGGTCATAATGCGTGCGTTATCTTCAAAAAATACGCTGAGTAAAATCGTGTTACGAAACCAAATAGATAAGATAAGGCTCTTGTTCCACAGGGATAGAGAGTCTTATCTTTGTTTTTACCGGATACTCGGTTTCTACCCGCGTAACATCCAGCTCTATGAGCAGGCTCTCTTACATAAATCCTCATCTGTCCGTTCGGACAAGGGGCGTCCGTTAAACAATGAGCGTCTGGAATTTTTAGGTGATGCCATTCTCGACGCTATCGTAGGCGATATCGTCTACAAACGTTTTGAAGGGAAGCGGGAAGGTTTCCTGACAAACACACGTTCCAAGATTGTACAACGGGAGACTTTAAACAAACTTGCCGTAGAGATCGGACTGGACAAACTTATTAAATATTCAACCCGTTCTTCTTCCCACAACAGCTATATGTACGGGAATGCTTTCGAGGCATTTATCGGAGCGATCTACCTGGACCAAGGATATGAACGCTGCAAACAGTTTATGGAGCAGCGAATCATTAATCGTTATATCGATCTGGATAAAATCTCCCGTAAAGAAGTAAACTTCAAATCAAAACTGATCGAATGGAGCCAAAAGAGCAAACTGGAGGTTTCTTTTGAACTGATTGAGCAATTCCTTGATCAGGACAGCAATCCTGTTTTCCAGACAGAAGTACGCATTGAAGGACTTCCTGCCGGAACCGGAACCGGATATTCCAAGAAAGAATCCCAACAGAATGCCGCCCAGATGGCTATAAAGAAAGTAAAGGACCCGACTTTCATGGCAACCGTCAACGAAACCAAAATGCAGCAATCAGCAATGGCAGCCGAACCTGAACCCGAAATGGATGCAGACTCTGATATCGAATTGCTGAATGACAATATATTGGAAGAAAATGAGTTCGACAATGAGATTACGGCAGAACCGATCGTGGAATCTATCCAAAGCAAATCCCCATGCGACGTCCCTGAATCACCAGATCGTGATCTTCACTAACCAACTTTAGTTTCCCAGCCACTTCTTCCAAAGGGATAGAAGCGATAGTATCTCCTTTTAGTGCAACCATACGCCCGAATTCCCCGTTGGCAATCAGTTCCGTCGCGTGTCCGCCCATCCGGGTAGAGAGATTACGGTCATAAGGAGTAGGCGAACCACCACGTTGAATATACCCTAATACGGTTTCACGGGTTTCAATACCCGTCTCATACTCTATTTCCTGTGCAATGTATTCCGCAGCACGTTTACGACCGTCCGTCTGAATGCCTTCAGCTACTACTACAATAGAGTATGGTTTCCCCTTTTTCAATCTTTCCAGAATAGTGTTTCCTATGTTTTTAATGCTATAAGGTATTTCAGGCACAAGAATAACATCTCCCCCTCCTGCCATACCGGAATACAAAGCAATCCAACCCGCTTTATGTCCCATGACTTCAATCACCATCACCCTTTTATGAGAACTTGCGGTAGAATGCAACCGGTCGATAGCATCTGTAGCAATACTTACAGCCGAGTCGAAACCAAAAGAGATATCCGTCCCCCAGATATCGTTGTCAATGGTTTTAGGAACCGAAACGATATTTACACCCATGGCGGCAAATTTGGCAGCCGTCTTTTGCGTTCCGTTTCCACCGATACAGACAACACAATCCAATCCCATTTCCCGAATATTCTGAAGGATCAGTGCAGGTTTATCGACATCCGAAATAACACCTCCTTTTTTAAAAGGCTTCTCGCGGGAAGTCCCCAACATCGTTCCACCAAGATTCAGCAAACCCGATAAAGATTTATCTGTAAAGGATTCTACATCTTTTGTGAGCAACCCCTGAAAGCCGCTATGAATACCTACCACTTCCATACCGTAGTAGTTAATGGCAGTTTTGCACACGCCACGAATAGTGGCATTTATACCGGGGCAATCTCCCCCTGATGTTAAGATTCCGATTCTCATTGTCGCATTTTTTAGTCTAAAACTCGGAGATTATATGAAAGCCGTCAATTTTTAACGATTATTTCCGTCGTAAAGATAGAAAAAAAAGATAAATAAGTTACTTTTGCACGACTAAACATTATTATGTTAAAGCAGAAATGAATATTACAAAAATTATTAGTAAGACTTTTGATTCCCGTTTAAAACAGATAGACCTATATGCTACTCAGGCCAGTGAGATACAGCATAGTGTACTAAACCGCTTAGTACATCAGGCTGCTCAGACAGAATGGGGAAAAAAGTACGACTATTCCTCGATCCGCAGCTATGAAGACTTCAGAAAACGTGTTCCAATCCAGACTTATGAGGAAATCAAGCCGTATGTAGAACGTTTGCGGGCAGGAGAACAGAATCTGCTTTGGCCGTCGGAAATACGTTGGTTCGCCAAATCTTCCGGAACGACAAATGATAAAAGTAAATTCCTCCCTGTCAGTAAGGAAGCACTGCAAGACATTCATTACAGAGGAGGAAAAGACGCTGCCGCACTTTACTTCCGCATCAACCCGGACAGCCATTTCTTTTCAGGAAAAGGATTGATCCTAGGGGGAAGCCATAGTCCGAATCTCAATTCTAATCATAGCCTGGTAGGAGATTTATCTGCTATTTTGATTCAAAATGTCAATCCGCTTATCAATTTTGTCCGTGTGCCCAGCAAGAAAATCGCACTAATGAGCGAATGGGAAACCAAGATAGAGGCGATAGCCAACAGTACTATTCCGGTCAACGTCACAAGTTTATCCGGCGTACCGTCGTGGATGTTGGTGCTTATCAAACGGATCCTTGAAAAAACAGGCAAACAGACGTTGGAAGAAGTATGGCCGAATCTGGAAGTTTTCTTCCACGGAGGAGTTGCATTTACTCCTTACCGTGAGCAATACAAGCAAGTGATTCATTCACCGAAGATGCACTATGTAGAGACCTACAATGCTTCCGAGGGTTATTTCGGCACACAGAACGATCTTTCAGATCCTGCAATGTTGCTGATGATCGACTACGGAATCTTCTACGAATTTGTTCCGTTGGAAGAAGTTGACAAAGAGAATCCACGTGCCTATTGCCTTGAGGAAGTGGAGCTTAACAAGAATTACGCAATGGTCATTTCGACCTCTTGCGGTTTGTGGAGGTATATGATTGGGGATACAGTGAAATTTACCGGCAAGAACCCTTATAAATTTGTCATTACCGGACGAACCAAACATTTCATCAATGCTTTTGGCGAGGAACTAATCGTAGATAATGCGGAAAAAGGACTGGCAAAGGCTTGTTCGGAAACAGGGGCGCAAGTGAGTGAATATTCTGCCGCACCGGTGTTTATGGACGAACATGCCAAATGCCGCCACCAATGGTTAATAGAGTTCGCTAAAATGCCGGATTCCGTTGAGAAGTTCGCAGCAATACTGGATGCAACATTAAAGGAAGTAAACTCCGACTATGAGGCGAAACGTTGGAAAGATATTGCATTGCAACCCTTGGAAGTAATCGTTGCCCGACCGGGACTATTCCATGACTGGCTGGCACAGAGAGGGAAGTTGGGAGGACAGCACAAAGTCCCCAGACTCAGCAATACACGTGAATACATAGAGACAATGCTGGCGTTGAATTCCAGCCCTCAAATATAGAGAAACTTATCATATAGTTATTACAGGTTTTCTTTTTTGCAAAGATTACTTGCCTGAGACCCGGGTGTCGTGTAGACGGAATCCGGGTCTCAGCATGGATGAGACTTGGGTTCGCACAAGTTATTCCGGCTGTCGGATAGTTATCGGGCTTTTACTATAATCCCTCCCCCCAGCAGCAAATCATCTTTATAGAATGCGGCAGCTTGTCCCGGAGCAATAGCAGTCAACGGTTCATGAAGCTGTATATGCAATAAGTGTTCCGGAGTAACAGTTACCGTACCGTGATTCTCCTGTTTGCGGTACCGTATCTTCACGATTATATCAGAACAACCGAGTACACGGTTTTCGTTTATCAAGTTCCAATTCTCCAGCCACATTTCTGTTTTCTCTAGAGATTGAAGAGGGGCAAGTACTATCTCATTCTTTTCCGGAAATATATCTTTCACAAAAACAGGACGATTCAGATGTATCCCTAGCCCGCGTCTCTGTCCGATGGTATAAAAAGGATATCCTTCATGCCAAGCAATAAAATGCCCCGTTTCATCGACAAACCGCCCTCGTCTGACTATTTCTGACCATTTCTGACCATGTGCGGTAAAAAGCTGATCATTTTTATCCAACCAGTTTTTTAAAAAACTCCGATAATCCATTGGACAGAAACAAACCCCTAAGCTGTCCTTTTTAGTAGCAACTTTCCGGAAGCCACGTTCAGCAGCCAATGCACGGGCTTCCACTTTCGTGATATCCCCCATTGGCAATAACATTCTACGGAGAATATCTTGTTTCAATCCCCATAAAAAGAACGTCTGATCCTTGTCCGAATCAGTCGCAGATGTGATATAATAGGTATCTTCCAACTTAACTTTCCGAACGTAATGCCCTGTGGCAATATAGAATATGCCCATTTCATCGGCAAGTTCCGCTAACAACGGCCATTTCAAATAATTATTGCATAAGGTACAGGGAACCGGCGTACGCCCCGCCATATATTCCTGCACGAAATACTCAATGATCTGCTTATTGAATACTTCACGGGCATCGTACGTTATATGACAGATTCCCAAATGCTCCGCCAAACTACGGGCATCTTCCAGATATTCGGTCGAGCCATTTAATTCATAAAAACGAAAAGTCACCCCGATCACCTCATATCCGGTCTCCAGCAGTCTCATAGCGGCAACGGAACTATCCGTACCGCCACTCATTCCTAACAATACTCGTTTGTTTTCTTCTATCATGCTGCAAAATTAAGGATTTTCCCGTATCTTTGTCAGTTAAAGCCCAAAGAGAATGAGAGAGAAAACAACTAACGGACAAGTCATCATCGTTTATACAGAGCATCCTGTGTTTGGTATACTACTGATCCCTTACATAGCAGAGCGACTGGAAGATGGCACGTTGCAGTTGATTGAACAGGCTTTTCACGCTTCTCCCGAAGCTATTGAACAAATGAATGAAGCAGAAAGACAAGCCATCGACATCGCTTCTCACTATACAGAGAAATATTTAATGGGAGCCTATTCCCGCGAAAAGACAGTATCACGCTTCCTGCATAAGTTATCTCAAGATCCTGAGAAAGTAAAGAATAACATTCGGCCATTTATTGAAGGCAAACTACTCGAGATGCTTACTCTCATACGGGAAAACGGGTTATCTTTTTATCAGAAACAGCCCGGAAGCAAAGTGTTGTACGCCCACCATGCTTATCACGTACATCCACATGACGCCGAAGTCCGCTTTACATTTCATGTCGACAGCAGTACTTTCCGCTATCAACTGCAATGTTATTATGAGAAGCAACCATTTTCATTGGACGACCAAAAACCCGTTATCGCATTAACTGCCTCACCGGCTACTCTATTGCTAGGGATGAATTTATACTTCTTTCCACACATAGATAGTGTCCGGCTCTTACCCTTTACCAAGAAAAAGGCAATTAGTGCAAGCGCCGCTCAACTCGAAAAGTATATCGACAATATTGTCATTCCGATTGCACGCTATCACGAAATCATAACCGAAGGGTGGGATATCCCTGAAGAAAGATGTGCCTGCGAAGCATTACTGTCACTTGAAGACATCACTCATAGCGAACAGTTGTTGCAGCTTGGTTTTCGTTATAGAGACCAGCTATTTACATCAGACAACGGAGCAGCAATGAAGAAAATCATTTATCGGAAAGACTCCGGTGAGGTATCCTTCTTCCGGCGGGATATTGTCGCCGAAAAAAAAGCGATTCAGCTTTTAGAAAGCTCCGGTCTGCAACGTATCGGTGATATCCATTTCAGGTTATCAGCCGGTTCTTCTGAGAAAACACTTGTTGAGTGGATCAATAAGCATCGGGAGATGTTACAATCGGACTTTCAACTGACCGGCCATATGGGAAACACTCCTTACTGCCTGGACGAAATACATATCGAACAGAGCTGTGACGATGAAGTAGTAGACTGGTTTGAGTTACATATCACCGTTGTTGTCGGCAACCTGCGCATTCCTTTCTCACGCTTCCGCAAGCATATCCTCGAAGAAAAGAGAGAATATCTGCTGCCGGACGGACGCATGATCCTTTTACCCGAGGAATGGTTCAGTAAGTATGCGAACTTGTTGGAAATGGGAGTTCAGACAGAGCAGGGAATACGATTGAAGCATACATTTATAGGCGCCGCGCAAGCTGCCTTGGGAGGAACAGGACTTAAAAAGTTCTCTGGCAAAAATCAGATTAAGAATGTTTCCGTCCCTAAAGCACTAAAAGCAACATTACGTCCTTACCAGCAGAAAGGATTCTCATGGATGATGCATCTGCATAAACTAGGATTCGGCGGATGTCTGGCAGACGATATGGGACTGGGGAAAACTCTCCAGACACTTACGTTGTTACAACATATATATAAATCGCCCGCCTCAAGGAAAGCAGCCACTCTCATCGTCGTTCCTACGTCGCTGTTGCACAACTGGCGACGGGAAGCGAAACGCTTTACAACGCTTTCAATGATTGAATATAACAGTAGCATCGTCGTGCCCCCCAATCATCCCGGGAAGTTCTTCGGACGTTTCCAGTTGATATTCACAACGTATGGCATGATGCGCAACAACATCGACCTGCTTTCTTCTTACAAATTCGAATATATCGTACTCGATGAGAGCCAAAATATTAAGAACAGCGAATCGCTCACCTTCCGTTCTGCACTCCAACTGGAAAGCAAGTATCGGCTTGTACTTACGGGCACACCTATCGAAAATTCACTGAAAGACCTGTGGGCACAATTCCGTTTCATCCAACCGGACTTACTGGGAACTGAGAGTGCTTTTCAAAAACAATTCATGATTCCGATCCGCCAAGGCAATGCCCGTGTAGAAGCACAGTTACAACAACTGATATCCCCATTTATTCTTCGCAGAAGCAAAAGTGAAGTGGCTCCGGAACTTCCCCCGCTTACCGAAGAAACGATCTATTGTGACATGCCCGAAGAACAAAATACTCTTTACGAACAAGAAAAAAATAGTTTGCGGAATATCCTGCTCCAACATCCTCAAAATATGGATAAACTTCATTCTTTCAGTATCTTGAACGGCATCCTGCGGCTACGCCAACTTGCCTGTCATCCGCAACTCATCTATCCGGACTTTAACGGTGCATCCGGCAAAGCGATACAAATAATAGAAATATTCGACACACTACGGAGTGAAGGACATAAAGTACTGATTTTCTCATCCTTCGTCAAACATCTGGAAGTCCTCGCCGAAGCGTTTCGCGAACGGGGCTGGAAATATGCACTACTGACAGGAGCAACCAACAACCGTCCGTCCGAAATTGCCCATTTCACCGAGCAGAAAGACGTACAAGCCTTCCTTATCTCTCTGAAAGCCGGAGGCGTAGGACTTAATCTGACGCAAGCCGACTATGTGTTTATTATCGATCCGTGGTGGAACCCCGCCGCCGAATCGCAAGCCATTGCCCGTGCCCACCGCATCGGACAGGACAAGCAGGTTATCGCCTATCGCTTCATTACCCAGAACAGTATTGAAGAAAAGATTCTCTATCTGCAAGATGAAAAACGAAAGTTAGCAGAAACATTTGTTACCGACAGCGAAACATTGCCTGCATTGAGCAATGAACAGTGGGTGGATTTGCTAAAATAAAAACTGCATCTTTATATGGACTGTCTTGCAAGAATACTTTTTTACTTTATCTTTGCACGCAAAATGACACTGCATGAAATACAAGCTTATCGTGCTCGACCTTGACGGCACACTCACCAACTCTAAAAAAGTAATTACTCCCCGCAACCGGGAAATATTGATACGTGTACAAGAACAGGGCGTCCGTCTGGTTCTTGCTTCCGGTCGTCCGACTCATGGCATTGTGCCGTTGGCAAATGAATTGCGCATGAATGAGTTCGGCGGATTTATCTTATCCTACAACGGAGGGGAAATCATCAATTGGGAAACACAGGAAATGATCTATGAGAATGTATTGCCGAACGATGTCGTCCCCGTACTCTATGAGTGCGCCCGCAGCCACCAGTTAAGCATACTGACTTACGACGGAGCAGAAATCGTAACCGAAAACTCTCAGGACCCGTATGTTCAAAAAGAGGCTTTCCTGAATAAAATGGCAGTTCGGGAAACAAACGACTTCCTGACAGACATCACGCTTCCGGTAGCTAAATGCTTGATTGTGGGAGATGCCGACAAGCTTATCCCCTTAGAAGCCGAACTTTGTCTTCGGTTGCAAGGACGTATCAACGTATTCCGTTCAGAGCCTTACTTTCTCGAACTAGTCCCGCAAGGAATCGACAAAGCCCTGTCTCTTGCCGTATTATTAAAAGAAATAGGAGTAGAACGCAAAGAAATGATAGCAATAGGCGACGGCTACAATGACTTGTCCATGATAAAGTTTGCAGGACTAGGCATTGCCATGGGCAACGCACAGGAACCGGTGAAGAAAGCGGCGGACTATATCACTCTGAGCAATGAAGAAGACGGAGTGGCGGAAGCACTGGAACACTTTTACTATAAATTTACGTAGCATCATATGCTCACAATTCCTTTTTCAACCGTACCTTCATAACCTTTGACTGTATGTCTTATACTCTGTTTCAGCAGTATGCAGAGTAGCTATCGTATATCAATCTTACCATTATATAGCTCGTTGCACTAAAGTGAACAGTTCTTTCTACTAAAGTGATGAGATCTTTCCACTCCAGTACACAGGCCTCATCACTCTTGTGGAAAGAAGCGGATGTTTATTACATAACGCAGTGATGTCAGCAAGAGGATCTGCGAATATCGACTACTTAAGTTATCAGAACAGGGCCAGCAACATATAACCAAAGGTCATCCTACTTTACGTTTATCAATATGGTTCATATAAATAAGCAAATGGTTTCATTTCCAACTATCATGAGAACAATGATGAGAAATACCCCCCAAAAAGATGCATTATAGCCATTTTTGAGTTAACGAACGTAAAAAACGAATGAGAAATACCAATTTTGAAAGGCATTTCTCATTCGTCACATATCTGATTATAAAGGAATTGCCCAAAAATATGAGAACAATGAGAACAATATTAAAAAAATCCGTTCTAGGATGGGGATGCAAATTATAGATGTATGCTGTCCATATACTCATGATACGTACAGCAAGAAAAGCTGTACCAATAAGCGAACACACTCTTTACAACTATATAAGAAAGCTGCGTGAAGTATTGTCCAAAGACAAAGAGATCTCAATCACAACACAGAACAATGGCTATGAGTTACATATTTCAACTTGAATTATCGTAATATATCAAAGATTTATTCTAATTTTGTGGTTTTAAATCGAATAAATAGCAAACGTTATGGAACATCAACTGACCATTTACAACACGTTAGATAGAAAAAAAGAGTTATTCGTACCGCTCCACGCACCTCATGTAGGTATGTATGTGTGCGGACCGACTGTTTACGGTGATGCGCATCTGGGACATGCACGCCCGGCCATTACTTTCGACGTACTCTTCCGTTATCTCACTCATCTAGGATATAAAGTACGTTATGTACGCAATATCACTGACGTAGGTCATTTGGAACATGATGCCGATGAAGGAGAAGACAAAATTGCCAAGAAAGCCCGTCTGGAAGAACTGGAACCAATGGAAGTCGTTCAATACTATCTGAACCGCTACCATAAAGCAATGGAAGCCCTCAACGTGCTCTCTCCAAGTATCGAGCCTCATGCTTCGGGCCATATCATCGAACAAATCCAACTGGTACAGAAGATTCTGGACGCCGGATATGCTTACGAAAGTGAAGGCTCCGTCTATTTCGATGTAGCCAAATATAACAAGGATTATCACTACGGAAAACTTTCCGGACGCAATCTGGATGATGTACTGAACACCACCCGCGACCTTGACGGACAAAGTGAAAAGCGTAATCCCGCCGATTTCGCCCTCTGGAAAAAGGCACAGCCGGAACATATCATGCGCTGGCCATCTCCTTGGAGCGACGGTTTCCCCGGCTGGCATGCCGAATGTACCGCTATGGGACGCAAATATCTGGGTGAGCACTTCGACATTCACGGCGGAGGAATGGACCTGATTTTCCCGCATCATGAGTGTGAAATAGCACAATCAGTAGCCTCACAAGGCGACGATATGGTTCACTACTGGATGCATAACAACATGATTACCATTAACGGAACGAAAATGGGTAAATCGCTCGGCAACTTCATCACATTGGATGAGTTCTTCAATGGCACACATAAGTTGCTGACCCAAGCCTATACTCCAATGACAATCCGCTTCTTCATCCTGCAAGCCCACTACCGCAGTACGGTCGATTTCAGCAATGAAGCACTGATTGCTTCCGAAAAGGGATTGCAACGTCTGATAGAAGCTATCGATGGATTGGGAAAGGTTACCCCTGCATCCGCAACTTCAGAAGGTATCAATGTAAAAGAGCTGCGTGCCAAATGCTACGAAGCCATGAATGACGACCTGAATACTCCAATTGTCATCGCACAGCTTTTCGAAGGTGCCCGCATCATTAATAACGTCATTGCCGGCAATGCAACGATCTCCGCTGAAGACTTGAAAGAGCTGAAAGAAACTTTCCACTTGTTCTGCTTTGACATTATGGGATTGAAAGAAGAAAAAGGTTCTTCCGACAGTCGTGAAAATGCCTATGGTAAAGTGGTGGATATGTTGCTGGAACAGCGTATGAAAGCAAAAGCCAACAAAGACTGGGCTACTTCCGACGAAATCCGTAACACATTAACAGCCCTCGGATTCGAAATCAAAGATACAAAAGACGGTTTTGAGTGGAGATTGAATAAATAAATATTAAACATCAGGGAGATAAATCCCTTCTACAGATAAAAAAGACCGGCTCATTACGAACCGGTCTTTCTGTTTCATAGAAACATAGTAACTAATACCCCTCTTAAACTTCAAATCTTATCATCTAATCACTTGTTTTCCATTAATACCTCAACAGGTTGTCCGTGCTGGCAGGTTACCGTCAATTGTGTATCATTTCCTTGTCGCTCCAACCGGACATTTTCCATTGAATTCTTTAGCGTCCAACGACCTTTGAGTAGTATTTTCTTATAAATAGGACGGCTAGGTTCTTTCGTCGTATACGCCTTTTCTTTTATATTCAAGTTTGGGTCACAAACACTCAAACGAACTCCTTTACCGGTTTCTTTCGCATACATCACCATTGTTTCAGCAGGAATAGAAGCAATCACCTTATCAGTTACCGGCTGATAAGCCTCAAAAACCGCATACGCCGTAATACCTGTTTTCTTATCATAAACGACATGAGCCGTTTGATCACGTTGCAGGACTTCATACGCAGGAGTTTTCTGAAGGTCGTCCAAGTCCGCTGCAGAAGGCTGTATCAATACCATATATTCATAAGTTCCGTTCTTCGGAGCTTTACCATGTTCTATCCATGCAGAGGAGAATTTTCCTTTAGTGACCGCACGGGTTTTCTCATGACGTGATTCTTGTTCCGCGATCTGCGAACGAACTGTTCCGTCTACTACATGATAGTAATTGTCATAACCGTCATGTAACCAATAGCCGTCATTACCCACTTTCTGTTCTCCGCCGTTGTATTTCGTCTGGAAAAGAGTCGTTTCCGTAGGATAATCGGCATTACTATTCGTTATGCCGGTTCCCAGACAAATCATCCGGTTGTCGAAGCAGAATACAGATTTACGGGCAACAAAATCAGGAGTGAAGTTTTCCAAATTACGCTCCATTAACTTCATAGCAAACATGCCATTCTTGCCTTCCAAGGAACTGCTACCGGAGAAGTTTTCCTTGGAATGAGCCATGGTAGTACCCTTTAACGGACTATCCAGCAACTCGAAGGGCAAATGAATAGTAGTCGTACCCGGCAGGCGGTTCCAATCCCAACCCTCCTGTACAAAGCCGCTTCCGGTACGGGAAACGGGGTTTCCTTTTCCCATGATCTGCACCGAACCATAACTCTGATAACGTCCGTAACGATTATCTTTTGTATAGATTTCAGCCCCCCAAACATCAGTAGTATATCCTTTTAGTGTCACCATCCAATCTGCACGGCGGAAAATACCTGCCGAACCGTAATTATAAACAAAAAATCCTTGTGGAGCTTGTGCAGGCTTGATGCCTTCTTTCTTAAAGAAACGCGCATTCGGAGTATCCCTATCACGTACTAACCGTAGATAATCTGCTGCCAGAGCATGATCGAACGTATTCCCCCGACCGGACAAATCACCGGCTAAAGCTATATTGGCAAATGCTTCCACATCATCATTCCCCATTTTTCCACCGAAAGGATGACGTCCGCTGATACCAATTCCCCATTCATAAAGATTACAATAATTGCGCATGGCAATAAATGCGGATTTTATATGCTGGCGGGCTTCTTCCGTCAGTTCAAAATCCGTATTGTTAGTAAAAGCAATGAATTGCCCTATTACGGCCAGCACTCCGGTCGTATATGCCGGATAGAAACCACCATGGTGAAAAGTTGTGCCATCTATCTTAATACCACCAATTGTTCCCGGTGAATAGTGTAAAGAAGAAGAAACCCAACGGGAGAGGCCCTCCAAAGCCTGCGCCTGCTCTCTTGCATCCGTGAACATCATAGCAGAGATAAATCTCGCCATTAAAAGCGTATGCCAAGTATCCAGCATTTCATCCCGTTCCAAAGGACACGGTTGACGAGTCTCCTGCAAAGCAGACCAGAAACGTAATGTCGACAAATAAGCATCCCTGTGGGGATGTTTATAGATCTCATCTCGCATCAACCATGCCGTCGTATATATCTTACGTATCTGATAACCATAATGATGATTGGTTCCCATACCGCTACCAAAAGCAAATCCCTGGTCAATAGCATAATCAAACACCGTGAAGTAGTTTTTCTTTGATGTCTCGTTTCGATTGCAATAAACGTCATACGCAAAACCGGAAAGCATTGTTTCAATATCATTCCACGACATCTCTCCTATCTTCTTATTCTGTTCGTCCGGAGCTACAATAGGTGTTCCCGTAAATCCCGTACCTGCTGCCGACGGGCGGATATCCGCTCTTTTAAATGTCTCGTAAGCGGCATCAACTTGCTTTTTAGGGGCTTTTTTCACTTCCAGAAAATCTGTCAGACGTTGCTCGATTGTTTTCAGGTCTTTCGCCTGTCGAGCAGTCAACTTGGATGCCAATGGAGTATCATACGACAGTTGCTCCCACTTCCATACCAGGCACCAATGCCAGAGGTCACGGTTAGCCAAGCCATTATTAGTCGGCAACTGCTGATCCGGAGTGGTACGAAGATTCATCTTCTTTTCCGGGAATATCAGACGGTCAAGAAAAATACGTCCTTTGCGTTGGGGGGCAACTAACCTGTAAGCTACAATATCTTTGTCCTTCTTATCGCCTTGCATATATTCGAAAGAAATCCAGCAAGCCCGCCACCCTGCTGCTTGCAGATGATAAGCAAACCAATAAGACACCTCTCCCGCCTTATTCAGGAATTCAAAACGAATAGAATCCTGCTGTGGCTTTTCATTATATATCCACAAGGTAATGCCATACTGTCTCTCCGTTTTTCCTTTTAATGATAAAGGAGGTATCTGTACATTCAAAGTTGAACCGGATTGGAAATCCCACTCCAAGCTACTTTTACCCTCTTTATAGAAAAGAGAAGAAATTTTCGCCTCTCCCTTTCCGGAAGTCTTAAATGCTTCGGGTACCTCACTACTCTCAAATCCTATGAGTTGTGCGAAAGCCGAAGAAGCTGTTACAAACAGAAACAGTAGTATAAAACAAATATCTTTCTTCATTGTGTCATTATTAAATGGTCAAACAGTAACCAACTACTGCTTAATAAGGTATTTTGTCCGATAAAATCTTCTCCGTATACCAAGGATCGTTGATTTCTTTCAACATAGCACCCATTTCACGATAAAGTTGTGCCACTATTTCCTTGTTTTCTTCCAAAGGTAGATTGTTCAACTGATACGGGTCTTTCGCGTCATTGAATAAAAGACTTTTCTTTAACTGTTTTGTCTTACGGTCGATGTACAGAGCCAATGTATAGTCCGCAGTCTTAATACCTCGTGATGAAGGAAAGTAAGTTTTTACCAAGCCGTTTTCGTCCTTTTCACCATCTATATTCTGAATGTACAAAGCACCGGTAGGACGAACAATTTCAGCCTTTTCATCGAAGAAAAGAGGGGCAAAGTTACGTCCCTGCACTTCTGCCGGAATTGAATCACCCAATCCGCACAGTCCGAGCACAGTAGGCATTATGTCAGGAGCGGAAAGCAGCAAGTCATCTACCCGCGGCTGAATCTTATCCGGGAAACGAACCAGAAACGGGATATTCATTGACTCTGAGTAAGGCGAATTCTTCGGATCATCCGTACGTTGGCTACACATCGTTTCACCATGATCGGAGGCAAAAATAACGACTGTATTCTTATCCAGCCCCATCTCTTTCAGTGTTTCCAGAATCTGTCCGAAAGCACGGTCTACCCCGGTCACGGAAGCGAAATAATAACGGGCTGATTCGGCTTTCTTCATTTTCAGGTCAACATTAGGACGAATCAACAGACTGTCTAAAGGTTGGTTTTTATAAAGATCAAAGTCCTGCTCTTCGCAATCATCCAATGAACGATACGGACTATGAGGAGGATTCATCCCTACCATGATAAAGAAAGGTTTCTTTGTATCACGCACATTACCTTCGTTTTTCAAATAAGATACAACTTTTCCAGATTCATGCAGAGGTGACCATTCTTTCGGATCGTGCCTTTTACCGTCCGTATCCCAGTAATGCGGATTCTTATGTTCATCAAACGTGCCATAAGAATACCAGTAGTTGAAACCATGACGACGCTCTTTCGGTGTATAGGCATCCCACACAGGACGTTTGGATTCTACATATTGTCCCGGATGTTCGGGATCATTCGGAGTGGGAAAATCTGCATGAAGTTTACCGAAATAAGCACAATCATAGCCAGCTTTGCTAAATACATCACCGATGCACTCCGCATCCTCACGCAAAGAACTGATCGGACGTGTAGAGTTGCAATTTAAAGGCACTCCGCTACGGTTCGGATACATACCGGTCAGCAACATTCCCCGATGAGGGCTACTCAACGGACAGTTGCTTTGCGCGGAGGTCAGAACCATAGACTCCCGTGCAAATGCATCCAGATTGGGGGTATGTACGGGATCTCCCTCAAAATTTACTTTATCCCGGAATCCATCCTGACTCCAGAAGCCCATTGCCTGATTACGGTACTGGTCCGGAAATACATAAATAATATTGGGATGTTCCGATCGTTCGACTACTTGCTTCGGAGCCTTGCAACCCTGTGCCGTAAACAGTGTCAGGCCTCCCACCAAAAGATTTATAGGTTTCATATATATTTAAGTTATAAGATGATAAATAATAAACGATAACCTTATTATTTCTTTTCCAAGTCTCTTTTGCGCATCAGTCCTTCCAAGAAGTAATAGTCGGCATAATTCAAAGGAACATCAATCTCCTGTCCGTGAGGGATACTGCCTACCGAGTGCATCAGGATAAAGTTTCCATTTGTTCCAACTTTAGCACGATAAGCGGGTGAGCCCAAGCTTTCCATGATCTTATCAGCAGTTTCCTTGTAATGATTGCCCGGCAGATAACCGTCCAGTTCGTAAAGGGCGGAAGCCGTACAAGCAGCGGCAGAAGCATCACGCGGTTCATTCGGGATGTTCGGAGCATCATAATCCCAGTAAGGAACGAGATCTTCCGGCAGGTTCTTATTCGTAAAGATGAAGTTATATACTTTTTGCGCCTGGTCGAGATACTTCTTATCTTTAGTGTAGCGGTAACAAGTAGTATATCCGTACAAAGCCCAGGCCTGTCCGCGAGCCCAGGCGGATTCGTCCGCATATCCCTGCGCTGTTTGTCTCTTACGCACTTCGCCTGTTTCGGGATCATAATCCACAACATGATAACAACTGTTGTCCGGACGGAAGTGATGAGCCATGGTCGTATCCGCATGTTTCACTGCAATATTATAGAAAGTAGAGTCACCGGAAAAAGCGGTTGCCTCGAACAGTAATTCGAGATTCATCATATTGTCGATAATCACCGGACATTTCCAACCGCGCGTTCCTTGCCAACCTCTATCGGCATCCCATGACTGAATAACACCTGCATTCGGGCGGAAACGGGTAGAAAGAGATTTTGCCGTTTCAATGATTACATCTTTATATTCTTTCTTGTCTGCCATACGGTATCCGTTCAGATAGCTGCAGCCAATCATGAAGCCTACATCATGGTGCCATTTCAGATGCTTCACAGAATCAAGGGCCTCTGTATACTTTTCAGCCAACGGTAACCATTTCTGATCTCCGGTCAGGTTATAAGTCAGCCACATACTGCCGGGGAAGAAACCGGAACACCAGTCGTCAATAGGTATATAAGATATACTACCGTCTTTATTGATAGTTCTCGGATTTAGGATTTTACCTGATTTCTCGATAATATCCGTTTGAATCGTGTTTTGTGCCACTGCGTTGTCGATGTTGTCCTGGATAAAGTCTACTTCAACTTTTTTCTGTCCACCGCAACTCGTAAAGATCAGAAGGGATAGTCCTAATGCGCTAAGAATTGTTTTCATAATACACGGATTATTTTGTTAAGTGATTAATTATCTGATTGCAAAAATAATGCATTCAACAAGAATAGACCGACCTAAATAATCCAAATGAGGGACAAATTTGGTACATTTCTCCCCAAAACGACATATATTTACACAGATATTCCTAAAAGGGTTCAAATTAGTCGTTGAAGAACTTATTGCTTTCTCTATTGAATCAACAAAGTATTATTAAACTTTGTATACTTTTAAAAGTATCTGAGAAAATATTGGAGGAGAGTCAACGTTTGGATACACGTTTCTCATAGCAAAGAAAGGGGTAGTAAAATGTTATATGAGCTCAGCTACAATACTCGGAACGAATAAAATAGAGTAAGCTAAAGTTATAGTATATCCAAGGGGGAGACTATGAGGTTGATGCTTTAAGAAGAAAGAGAGAAAACAGTTTAAGTATGGCTATTATCCCTCTCTCTTTTGTTCCCAGAAGTGCAGGAAAACGAATAAGAATTCAGCAAGAATAGTTTGAAATGATAGCAGGCACAATCACATTAGTTTATAGTAATGTTTGTGCTATCTTTCTAGATTTGGGAACATCTTTCTTCTGATAGCGCTCTCTATTTTTTATCAGGAAAATGTGTCATTACCTATATCGAACGGATAATGACAGGGGTAATATCACTTCTTTTGGTTCTTCTTTTTATGCTTGTCACAAAAATTGATTATATACTTGTCCTGTTTCGATATACACATTTATTTCTTTAATGACTGGTGTCCGTCAATTGGACAAGCTTTTCCCGCCCATGCCTTTTGAAATGTCCATTCCTCGGCCGGATCACTCCAAAAAGGATGATCGGCAGGAAGACCCAAAGGCAAGAAAACGAGTGAAGTCATATATAAGCTACCATTATTAGTATAATAGTTGGCCAAATCCGGCTGATGTCCCGCAAAACCAAGTGCCAGGAATCCTTTATCATCAAAATTTCCATCTACTGAAAACATATTTCTCATCACTGCACTTAATGCACTCCGGACTTGTCCGTTAGTCAGTCCTTCAGGAAGGCCATATTTCCAGGCAGCCAATGCCAACGATTGGAATGCTCCCATACGATAGACTACGGAACGCCCGAAAGCCGGGAAGGTACCTTCCGGAGAAATAAGACGTTCAATAAAGGTATTAAAACGCTGCATACGGCTGATTACCAGCTTAAACTGATTGGAGTAGGAAAACGGCTCTTGCTGCACGTTTCCTGTATCTCGACATACATGGGATGAATAACGAAAGAATTACGCAACTATATACTTTATTGTACCAACGATTGTGTATATATAAAACACAGCTTGCCGTGTTAACCTCTTGGCTGAGCTAAGAATAATGACTGGTGGAATTTTAAACCATATATTGATTCTAATTTTATTAAAATAAAAGATAGGCGTAATCTTTTATTCAAAGATCTTTGATTATATTTGCTATTAATGAATAATTTATAACTGCTATTTTATGAAAGTAAATCAAATATCTACAAACATATATGTTGCTGAAGACCCTAACTTTGGAGAATATAATAAAGAAGTAGTGCATCGTTTGTTACAACAAGTACAAATTGATTTTTCTAATTGGATAGGTAACCAAGTATTTCTAACCAGTAATTGCCACTTGTTCTATCAAGAAGAGCATCCGACAATATACAGTATGGGAGAAGCAGGACATCGAATATGTCTACATACCAAGGAGAATGAGTGGTGGCGTTGGGTATATCAATTTTCTCATGAATATTGTCATCATCTTATTAATGGTACAATGTCCGGTGAAATAACAGGGTTAATGTGGTTTGAGGAAACTATTTGTGATCTCGCCTCTATCTGCCATTTAAACAGATTAATTGTTCTCTACGATGTTCTGCAGATAAATACCCCACTTCAATGTAAATCTTATGTTGTATCTTGCCGGAACGCAAATCTTGGAACCGTTCAAAGTAACTGTCAGGAATATCTAAAACAACATATGGATGAACTTGTACAACCCATGTACCATCGGGAAATTTACTCAAATCTATCTGCAACAATGTTACCGTTGTTCCTGGAAAATACTCATCTTTGGAAGATAATTCTGCACTTTGGTGATATGCGTTCTTGGAACTCATTGGAAGAGTTGTTTGCCTATCTTCGAGAGACTGCTGACGATAGTTACTCTGTTTCATTAGATAAATTATATAATTTGCTTTGTTGTACTTGTGTAACTCATTGAAGTAAACTTATTATAGCTTCTTGAACTAAACTCGGTGAATTATTCTTGATTGATATAATATGTATATCAATGGTGCAACCTTGTTTTTCTGTTATTTATGCAATTGAATACAGACTACAATAAAAGGTAACTGATGTAAAAACAATAGGGTATGCCAGTTTTCCAGCATACCCTACTAATATTTGATATGTAATCTGAGAACTATGGTATAGCACAAACACCATTGAGCATTGGTAACTACTTTGCCCGACTCGTCTGTTATTTGAGCGGGTTTTGACCAATTGATGCCGTCTGATGATAACAAATAATATCCATTATTTCTAAGAGCTACAATACCCCCATTATCGTATAATAAGGATATTAAATTAGAAGTTCCAGATTTTGCGAATCTTTGTTCAGAAAACGACTGATGTGAATTTAACAAGAGGCTGTCTCAAAATAGAATTTCAAGAACGAAAAACTTATAGATTGAAATCTCTTTAGAAAAAATCCCCTTATTTTGCCCTTTCTTATTAAGGAAATAAGGCTAAAATAAGGGGATTCTTATACTTCAACTTACAGATTATAAGTAAGGCTACCTCATTTTTCTATTTTGAGACAGCCTCACATTAAAGTCCAGCCAGTCATTATACACAATCGTTGGTACAATAAAGCGTTCCCTTATCTTTCCAAGTGTCTGGAATAACCACTTCACGTTGATACCACGCCTGTCCACAGTACTCGTACTTCCTTGACAGTCTGTCAACATGAGCCACAAAATTCTGAATGCCTTTCCCCCTTTCGTCTGCCGAACCAGGCAGTTCTATCGTTTCCGTCAGCTTACGAAGATACAGCTCTGATCCAGGTGTTTTTCCAAATCCCATAGGGTCAAGTTGAAAGCGCCAAAGACCGGATAAATCGATACTGCTATTTTCCGTACTGGAAAACATTATACCATGGCATACTATGCCAAACAGCCATACTAAAAATGCTCTTTTCATCTACTACAGTTTTCAATTTTCAAAACATACATACCCGTTAGGCCTTATGATACGGTATGATATAGGCACACTATCCAACTCAAGTTCAAAGTTTTCGCCAGGTTTCAAATCAAGTATATCAAAAATCACCGTATCATTCTCATATATAGTCTCCACTTTGTAATTGCTAATCGTATATGCCGGAAGAGATTTTTTACAACCGATTATCAGTTTTATCTCCTTGTCAGACAAATGTTCTTCAGATACACTCACAGGAGAGGAAAGTTTCTTATAAACATCAAAAGAAGGCTTTCTCTGTCTGTAAAGGTCTGTAACGCCATGAACTCTTTGTCTAAATTTACCTTCATTCGATTCTCCCATATGAGTTCTATAATCATTCAAGGAGAAATAAATTACACCCGATATCCATGAACGTTTTTCCCACTCTTTAAAATGAAATAACATTTCATCTATACGTCTCACATCTCCACCAGTAAAAACTGGTTCGCACAATCCGTGTTCTGTTATCATCATTGACCTACTAGGCAATTCTTCTCTTATTTGATCCATATATGAATTTAGTTCATCTCTATGCTTTCCATGCCAAGTACCGATGTATTCATTCCAGGTCAATATATCGCTCAAAGCAGAAACATCTGCTTTAGGGCCATAACTAATGGAGTTACTAACGAATGTTACTATCCTAGTTGTATCCAAACTCTTTGCGTAGCTTTTCAATTCTTTGAATATTTGTTTGACATTTTCACTTTGCCCCCAAATTTCATTACCTATACCCCAGGAGATGATAGACGGATGCTTACTATGATTTTGTATCATGTCTGTAATCTGTTTAACATGGGTCACATGTATTGTGTCATCATAACTACTTTTTCCAGGCTGTTGCCACCATGGAATTTCCTCCTGTACCAAGAAGCCCATTTCGTCCATCTTAGACAGAACGTAATCACTTTGCGGCCAGTGAAAACGGGTTAGGACACAATTGATATCCTTCAAATCATTTAAAATAGAATCTACATAGGCATCAGGCTCAGCCATACCATATAAAGGACTACTCCCCGGCATCCATTCTATCCCGCAAACCCTTATAGACTCACCATTTAAGTACAAGGAGTCTTTTATCACTTCTATTTCTCTGACCCCAAACCGTACCAACTTACTATCAATACCCTTGGCCCCGGCTTTCAATATCCATTTCGACTTATATAAACACGGATTGTCAAAATGCCATAATTCAGGATTGTCAATATAAAAAGAGTCCAGATACTCCTTTTTGCCGGATGGAAGACGATAGGTTTTGTTTAATACCTGATTATTGTCCATATCACTAATTGACAATAACAGAGAAGCATCGTCCTTCAACTTCTCATCCAACTTGATACAAAACTTGACATTACCGTCTGTTCTTGTATCCAATTTCAGGAAGTCTATAAAATTACCCCCTGTTTTTATTAAAGACACAGGTCTTATTATACCACCATCATTAGCCCAATCAAATGATTTCATATACGGCAATGCCGTTTTAGAAAATTCATTGGAAACTTTAACCACCAATTGGTTATTCTTCTCCTTTACCTGATCTGTTATTTCCACCTTAAATGGGAGATAGCCTGAGTTAAAGTTTTCTCCTACCTTACAACCGTTAAAAAATATCTCCGCATCTCTATATACAGCCTCAAAATACAAATATATCCTTTGTCCTTTGGCAAAAGAGACATTAAAGTTTTTTTTATACCAGCAGGTCCCGACATAGCTTTCCAATCCGCTCATTACATTCCAAGTGTGAGGAACAGACAGTGGAACAGACAATGAATCCGGATAGTTTGCATACCATTTTTTTGTGTCGCCTTTATCCAAAGAGTCTACTACAAAGTTCCAATCATCTGACAGTTGGATACTTTCTCGGATTTCGCCGGCCTCATTATTATTACAAGAAAAAGTAATAAATATAACACTTAAAATAATAAATATTCTTTTTAGCATCTGTTTACAAGTTAAATATGTAGTTTTCATTTCAATAAACAAGAGCATGTTCCCTAACGACACTACCCTTGAAAAACTGGTTTGCCTCGCTTATCTCAAAATGTACAAGAAATGGACTATGCCACTGGCTAATTGGAGGAGATTATTGCGCAACAACTGTCGATAAAGTTTGGAGATAGGTTTAATTTGTTGTAACTTTATACTCGTCGGGAGTGCAGGTATTCCTTGGTTCTGGCCGATCTCCGCCCAATGAGCTTGAACGAGAACACTGTATGACACTGTTTATTTTACGCCTCCTTTTATTGGTAATTGTTAATCATTAATCCCACTGCCAAACTGTGTCTGCTGTTTCTCCACCTCTTTCACCTTGAATTCATGAAGTTCCTTACGCAGCCGTGCATTTTCCTGCTTTAGATTAGACGAGGGGTAGCACCGATTCTCTTTTGTTGAAGAAGATTCGACCTGTATCCATTCATTATCCTGATAGACGAGTGGATGGACTGCAGGTACTGTTTCAAACTCTATCACTCCCTCAAGCGGACGGCACTCACCTGGCATCAACATAGAAGCAATCACCTTGATTTTTCCAGCTCGTGTAGTAGATTGGATAAGTACCGGTGCTGTCCCCCAAACAATGGGTGCAGGATTCACCCCGGCTACTCCTTCTCCTAATAGATGACCTTCCCCTTCTGCTTTAAAATGTAAGTAAGAGTTATTGAGTCTTTTCACATTTCCACGCTTATCTACCATTTCTGCTACTACAACCACAGCATCTGATCCATCAGCTTGTAAAGGAACTTGCTCATTGTCCAATCTCAAACGAATATGATGTGGTTGTCCGGCAGGATAGCGTTTATGTGTCACTACAACCTTTCCATCCATTAATCCTTCTGCTAGCACATAAGCCTCATCGTGTTTATATGCTCGCGCTTTAGCCTTCCATTCCATGAAATGAAAAACATTTTCAAAGCGAATAATTGGCGAAGGCATCCCTTTTCGGTTCTTCTCTTTACGGTAAGTATAAGTTTTGCCACCTTGAAACACGGTGAGTTTCACCTCTTCACAATTGGAATAGACAGTGATATCCTTCGGGGAGAATGGAGTAAGCTCATGGGCTATGTAAATCATAGGACCATTATCAGCTAGTAGGTCGCTACACATGGGGTCACGCTGAGACATAAACATATAATACGAAGTTTTAGGCTGTCTAAATGCATCCATCATCCCACCATAGAACGGATCGGCATGATAGCCTCGCTGATGATCAAACGAATGCCAGAAACAAGCTCCTACAATTTGATCGGATTTATGGCAGATAGACTCGTAGCACAAGGTAGGATAATCAGGACAAGCGTAATGTTCCGCTTGAATCAACATAGGCACTTCTCCCCAACCACGTGCCACGCGGCTGTCAGAATTTTGAGCATTCCAATCGTCTACATTGTCACCCCACTCCCGAATAAAATACGTTTTGTCCCTCCGCATTTTTGAATCTACCGGCCTGAGCAGTAACTCATAGTAATGGTCACCTGCCGCACCATAATCACAGGCCGCTACACTATATGGATACGGATACTCCTCTTCACAAATGTCGAGCACTTTCTTGGCAAAAGACTCCGGATAGTACGTTTCATTCAAAATCGGCTCCCAACAAAAGAGGGATGCATGATTTCTATGCAGACGAACCATATGGCGCACATCTTCATAGACTCTTTCACCGAAAATAGGCTCTTTATTCCAAAACTGCCATCCTGGAGTCTCTACTAAGGCAAACAGTCCCAGCTCATCACATGCATCCATAAAGGCTGGATCAATTACATAATGTGTACGGATGACTTTCATGCCCGCATCACGTAGTTTTTTGGCATCTCTCCACTGAAGTGAGTTTGGCAGCGCATTACCTAGAACGGCAAAGTCTTGATGGCGATTGGTTCCCATAAGCTTGTCTGGATATTTTTTACCGTTTATCCACAGACCGTCTGTTTGCTTAAATTCAATACTGCGAATACCTATGCGCTGACGATAGCCATCAAGTATATGGCCCTTAGAATCCTTCACACGAAGCTCTAAACTGTAGAGATACGGATGTTCGGGGGCCCACAAATGAGGTGACTTCACCCTCATCTCAGTTACTGTGTGCAAAGCTTTTCCTTTCATCAGAAGAAGACCGTTTTGGTGTTTCCCCACCACTTTACCCTGATTATCCTTGAGTACAAATTCCACGCTCACTCGTTTGGTAGAAGTTGACTCATTGCGTACATGTGCCTGCAATCTGACCATAGCTTTAGCCTCACTCACCTGATCAAAGGAGATAAACAGGCCTCCTCCAGCCACTTCATTCTCATAATTGGCATGAGTCACAAATACTTTCTGATGAGATACTAACCAACAATCACGGTAGATACCACCGAAATACGTAAAATCAAGTACATTCTGTGCTTTTCCTACGGGATACGTCGGATCATCACTGTTATCGGTTTTCACAGCAATCACATTTTCCTCTCCAAATTCCAGATGATTGCTTACATCCACAATGACCGGAAGGTATCCACCGTAGTGCTTCTTCAGCAAATCCCCATTCAAATATACCTCACTTTTGCCCATAATGCCCTCAAAGTGAATAAAAAGTTTCTTGTCTTTCAAGCTATCAGCAGGAACGAAATGCTTTCTATACCAAGCCACTCCTTGATAGTTCATACATCCGCTGGCTTCTACCGGCAAATATTCTAGCCCATGAGGCAGCGACACGACATTCCAAGCAGCATCCTCATATATCTTGGCAGAAGGATTACCCAAAGGTTCGCCTTTATAAAAACGCCAAGCGGAGTTTAGTGAATAGGCTTGACGTCCTGTATCCGGTAGTGGATAGAAGCCAGCAGTTGAGAACTCCATTCCTGCTCCAAACAAGCACAAATTTTCACAGTAGAATATCAAACAAAATAAGAATCTCTGTATTTTAAGATAGCTATAAAATTTCTTCATAGAATCAAACATTTTCATATTACTAAAAATTACATATCAACATTAGGCTGTAAGCCTAGTTACTTGTACGCTAGACTGCGGATCGTTTTTGGAAATTTTTCCTCAATCATCTCAGGGGTAATCTCAAAATCGTAGCAGTAGGTGACTGGCTGCATAGACTTTCGGACGATTTTTTTCAATAGTCTACATCACAATCTGTTACTAACTCTATATCTTTAATGGCTAGTTCGCTCAATGAAATGAACTCTATTTTCACATAATTAGCTTCGTGAAAATATTGTAAGTCTATATCAATTTCTTCTGCATCAGACGATTTGCCACTTTCTATTGGAATGCCCCAACTATTGGCATCAAGGCTTAAATATACATTATATGATAATTCCTTATTACTCTTCAATAAACGTACTATTACATTACCTACCCTTTCCTTTTTCTTCAGTTCAAACGTTACCGATGCAGGCATTTTTTTATCTTTGATGTTCCCTTTCCATACAGTTTTAAGTGAACCATCCGAGATATCATTTATATAAGAAGTTGATTCCACATTAGAGACACTAATCTTACGAATCACACTTTGTTTATACCCTTTATCATTTGATTTTAGTAAATTATATATATGTTCAGGTGATATTACACATTTTGGAGCAAAATCGGAACTGTTCATATATCTGGCTAGTGAAATACGGAATTGTCTAGCAGAAATACGACTATCAAGATTATCTGTCAAATTCATGGAAGTTATCACGACTTTTCCTTTTCCTAGTCTAGCTTCTGCAAGTACTCCTAATTTTCTATTGGTCTTCCACCCATCGATAACCTGAACAGTCGGAATGAAATCTTTACTCCAGCATTTTTTCATACCATATTCATCAAAAATCAGTGGATGTGCATCTCTAAGTAAGTCATACCATTGCCAATTGGTATGGTATTCCGTAGGGAACAAATCAAATATTGCATGTTCCGGATTACATAAAATACCCATTGTTTGTGCTATTCCCATATTATCAAACTGTGTCCAATAAACAGGAAGGAATACAGGTGGCATATTACCACGAATATGGCTCTTATCTAATTGAATAACCAGATTTTCACCTTCCATTATTCGTTTAACGACTATGTCATCAACCCCATTAACAATTTTCAAGTTATCTTTAACCGTATCAGCAGAGTGAGGATATACCCAAACTTCCCACTCATTGCTCAAATCCGTTCCCTGCATATATGCAAAAATTTTCAACTTAGTCGCTTTCGATATACCATTCAGACTTAAAGATAGATTTCCGAGAGAAACTGCATCTCCTCTTATAATAGATTTGGGATTAAATACTCTTGTTAAAAGTATTTTCCCCTCCAAGTTGGTAATAGTATAATTAATTAAAGCATTTTCCAAATCTTTCTCACCCCAATTGGAAAAACAGGCTTCGCCTTTCAAGGTTTCTCCTTCCTCCCATGTAAATTTAGGTAATTTAAGCATCAAACTCATTGGAGCGCACGATCTACGGAATTCATAAGGGGTCACATAACCTTTATTATCATAGAAGTAATCCAAAATACCAACCAATGCACTACCTTGCCCCGGAAAATCTTCTAACTGCAATATTTCATATCCTGCATGTCGTGGTATACGTAAATAGGCCTCAAGTTCATGCTTGTACATCATATTTTGAAGCATGCCAGAGGCTTTCACGAAGTAAGGCCACAGATGTAACATTCCACGTTCCTCTAACTGTTTTCTGGCAATGTCTATATAGCCAGCAATCTGAGTTCCTGTGAATTTTTGCATTTGGTCAAGTGCCGGATAAGAACAATGCTGACCAGCTTCATGAGTGAGGAGAGGAAACGGATATTTTACAGGATTTCCAAATAAGAAATTTGTAGATGGACTATTTCTATAGAAGAAAGACCGTTCAGGGGTTGGAGGCCATCCAATAGTAGACCTAACTTCCCGAGTAACAATAAAATCATATTCGGGGGTAATGCTGTATATCGAATTAGCTAGTCCAGTATATACCCTTCTAGCATCTTTTTTTAATTCTTTTAAAAAGCGAGTTGTAATTTCCTTTTTGGCCGAAAGTTCATTTCCCATTCCCAACATCAAGAAAGAAGGATGATTGCCATAATACTTAAGATTATTAATTCCTTCTTGTAACAAAAATTCCACTTGTTCTTCCGATTCAATGGAGGCCCATGCGTTGGTCTCAGGATATAGATAAATACCCACCTCATCAGCTGCTTTAAAAGCAGCTTCTGGTGGAGTCCAAGAATGGAAACGAATATGGTTAAGGCCATAATGTTTATGAATGGTCATTATACGCTTCCACGCATCATAATCCATGGAGGCATAACCCGTCATAGGAAAACTGCCACACAAGACATTGCCTCTCAAATATATTTCCTTACCGTTTAAGACAAAGCGATTGGACGAAGTTTGTATTTCCCTGACTCCAAATGAGTTTGTATAAAAAGTCAAAATACCGTCTTTCTCCTTGAGAGTCGTTTCTATCTTATAAAGATTTGGGTGATATTCATCCCATAACAAAACACTGTCTGTAAGGCTAACGGAGAAACTAAGAACATTCATTCCTGGTACAAGCTTGACACATTGATCTGCGAACGGAATGATATGTTCCTTTTTTGAATTAAAACTTTTAATTGTATTGGATAAGATAATTTCCTTATTCTTTTTAAAGGAATTTTGAATCTTATAATCTAACCTTGCTGTTCGATCTTTCAAATTCGTAAATATTTGAAAATCAGAAACATGAATACAATCATTAACTTTTATACACATTTCCCCTACAACTCCATTCCACGCTGTCATGGTCTGGTCTCCCCAAGAATGGGCATTGGTTCCCATTTGAACCACAGGACCATTGTCGATACGAAGGACCACAGATAGTTTATTTTTTCCTTTAATATATGGGGATATATGGTAGACATGAGGTGAGGTTAATGAATTCTGTTTTCCAACTTTTTCTCCATTAATCCACAATGTAGATTCCCAATGTACACGTTCTAAAAATAGGATAACATCTTCTCCTTTTAGCAATCTGCCATCAATTTCAAGTTCCTTCTAATACCATGCAACACCTACATAGTGTTTTTGGGGCTGGAAGTTATTAGGATAACGCAAATTTTCTTTCTCTCTGAATGGAGCATACATGGGATGGGTGTACCATAAACCTTGCCGGCTTTCATTGGTAATCCACTCTGTTTGACTAGTCACCTCATTTCCATATCCTTGATTCTGCAGACATCCCGGTAGTGTAATAGAGGCACTAAAATGATCATTAAACCATTGTTCTTGAATACCTTTATTAGTAGGGTCCAATCGAAACAACCATTCTCCGTCTATATTCAGCTTCATTTTTTCTGAAAAACAAGATAGAAATGGAAAAATTAAAAAACAAACTGCTAGATAATATTTATACATAACATCTATTTTATTATACTGAATGTCATTCACTAAAGCTTTAACATTTTATATAAAAGCCTGTACCTATAGAAAAGAAGTACTCAATCAGTTTAGAATCATTACTTTCTTATGGTCTATAGGTAATAAAGATTGTTCGTCATCTTTCATTTTTAAACGACAAGCAACTTAATAAATAGCTTTTAATTTTGTATTGATTCAACTGACACAAATAGCTTTATACAATCAATTTGAAACTTCGTCAACTTCCGGGTCATAGACACTTACGATGACTTTATTTATTTTGATTTCAGCCAAATTCCAGAATTTATGTCCTGCTGCTGACACAATTGAGCAATAGCGCAAATACCTGACAGGAGGATTTAATGCAGAATCATCCTGCGATGGATACATAATTGTTGCTTCTTCTCCATTCCCAGTTTTAGGATGCGTATATTCATACATAGGTGCATCCATATTTACATTAGGATCATTTAATTGATTGATACGATAGAGCCGTACAGTGCCGGGACAATCACCTGCATTGGAACTGCGATTCCAAGTGTGCAACTTAAAATACTCTACGTCCTGTCCGAGATCTATGTCTATATAATGATACGAAGCAATATTGGGATTTTTCCAATCTGTATGATACAAATCTGCGTAGTTGTCATTGCATAAATTATCTAACGGATAATCTACAGCTGTAGCATTCCCATAAAAACTACTAGCAGACAATGGAATTTCTTCCAGAGTCACAGTGGTTGTTTTAGGAGCAGGGCCGGATTCGGCCTCCAACGTATAAGCTTGTCCCGGTGTATCAGTTACACTATATGGTGTGAAGGTAAATTTATACTGCCCATTATAGCGCGCACGAGTATTATCTATGATAATGAAACTTGCATAGGAACTAACCACCACCATCTTATCTTTCTTCTCTTTAGGATCATAATAGTTGATTTTCATATAATAGAATCCTGGATCGCCTTCTGGCATATCCCACATTAGTTTTATTTCGCCGGCTCCAGGCTCGTAACGAAAGTTCATTTGAGTAAGATCAGCAGTTGGCACTTTTTCTTCACTATCATTGCTACATGATAGTAATGTACACAATATGAATAGGAGTATACATAATTTATTTATTGCATCCATTGTTTCTAATTTTATAAGCAGTTCAATTTTAAGTAAAATTAATATCCCGGGTTTTGGATGAGATTGTGATTGTTGTTGATATCAGTAGCAGGGATAGGTAACAACCAGTGTGCATCCTTAAATGAACGGACAATTTGAGTCAGCTCGGTCTCTTTAGAGTATTCTTCTAACGTGGTTGCACTACTGTTCAAACCATGAGGACTAACTCCAAAGGCATCCTTTGCTAACAGCCAACGACGCATGTCCCAAAAATTCTGGCATTCCAGATACAGTTCAATTTGGCGTTCATTACGTATAATATCTCGCAGATGTTCGTTTCCTGTGATTCCTCCTACGCGGTTCCATGATTCATCAACATCAGGTATACCGGCACGATGTCGTATCTGATTCAGATAATACTTCGCCTCATTGATATCTTCCGGCCGACCGACCTCAACACAACATTCCGCATACCCCAAATAAAGTTCAGCCAAACGAATGAGTGGGAATGGATATTTTTTCAATACAACCTTGTTTGAAGATACAATATTATCTGGATTGACACCTTTTTTATTCAGAAAGCCTCCCGGACAAACCCAAATACTCTGTGTGGCTCCTCCTGGTAAGAAATCACCAATCAACTGGTGATTATTGTATTTCTGCATACCTGTTTTGGGGGCATAGCCCGGATTGTATGTATCATTGGTTACTTCATAGAAACCACCCTGAAAAGCAACCCAAGCATAATAACGAGGTTCTCGATTCAAATTCAACAGGGAGGTCTTTTTGCCAACTTCTGCTATAATGCTAGATACTGTATCAGGGTATACGAATTTTACAATGTTATTTGTATTATTCAAAGAGACTAAATCGAAACGGTTATAATCTCGAGTCTCCGGATCAACATCATAAGGAAGACCATTACGAGTATAAAAACGATTGATCATCGCCAAAGTAGGTGAGATCCCATTGTAACAACCACCTGTTGTATACGGAAGAGACTTCTTTTGAAGACCGTACAATCCTTCATCCTTATTTAATGTCCAGATTTCTTCTGGATTATATTTCGCAATAGTCGTTAAATTACTTCGCATTAAACGGATTTGCTTATTTTCAGGATAAGGGTTTTCAAATTCTTTTTGAGACATGGCTTGTATATCAAACAAGCGATATCCTGCTTGGTCAGCCGCATGAATAGCTTCTTTGTACGCATCACGTGCTACAATCCAACGAGTCCGATCTTCTGCATTTTCGAGTAAAGCATTTCCATCATTATTTATCAACTGCGAGGCAAGTATCTGATTCCCATTAAATAGAGGTGATGCATAGTACATGAGTGTATATGCTTTGAGCGCTTTGGCTGCAACAGAAGTTGCCAATCCGACTTCTAGAGGGTTGGTTCGTTTTTCAGGAAGAACGCTTGCAGCTTTATTGAATTGTTCAGTAATAAATTGGACACATACGGATAAAGGCTCCCGAGCTTGGTATTGACTGGGATCCGTATTGACATCGATTACTTCACTTACTATAATGATTGGACCGTAACAACGCATTAATAACATGTGGTAATAACCAATTAAGAAATCGGCTTGAGCGATATAATCATCGTATATGTCAGCAACGTTAGGCACTTTATTCAGATTCTCTTTTAGCATATAACATTGGCGGATACCGTTATATAAGGTATTCCAATAGGAAATCATCGGATGCATTGCCGTAAAATTCCCTTGCGGAAAATTAGCAAAAACTTCACGTTCAAATGCTGTTACGACCTCATCTCCTGTCATAAAATCCAATGAGGCAGCCCCATCAGTTGGATTAGGCATATAGGAATAACAGGAGTACAGGAAATTACGCGCACTTTGCTTATCCTCCCAGACATCTTCATTTGTAGCAGTCTCATCTGGAACAATATCCAGATAATCGCATGATTGCATCATTAAAAGAATAGATAACAAAAATAAAATATATAGTTTTTTCATAATTATAATTTTTTAATTGAATTTGAACTGTACTCCAATATTAACTGTACGTTGAGTTGGGTATTTCATACCGTTCCCTCCTCCCATTTCAGGATCCCAATACTTAAAAGGAGAAAAGGTGAGCAAGTTGAGTCCACTGACATAAACGCGAAGATTTTTCCAACTATAACCAATCTCAGCATTTTTTAATTTTAAAAATGCTCCATTTCGTAACCAATAGCTAGAATTGGCAGTATTGTTCAGTTGCTCTCGTTGAGTCAGACGTGGGTAAGAAGCGTAAATATTTTGATTATCAGGGCTCCAATGATCATCTGCGATAAACATCAACACGTTACGGTTATATCTTCCTGCATCTATTCCAAATGGGTGAAAACCACTCATCATTAAAGAAGTATTGGCCACGCCTTGAAAAAATACAGAAAAATCCCAGTTTTTCCATTGAATGCTAGGACCGAAACCATAAATGATTTCCGGAACAGTGGGATATCCCATGTAAACCTGGTCATTGACATTGATCACATAATCGGTTTCTCCATAGCTATTAGGCACATCCACGTATTTAATATCCCCCGGTTTTATATTTCCAGCAATTTGTTGATCAGGCGAATTAGCGATTTCTGCTTCATCCATGAACAAGTGGCCTGCATAAATATATCCTTTATTTACACCTATACTTTGACCAACAATACTTAGATTAGGATATAATGGATCAAATCCCTCAGCATATTTCTGAATTTTGTTACGTGCAAATGAAAAGGTTCCTTTAAACTGGATCGACAAGTCCTTATTAACTTGCTTACCATAATCAACGGCTATTTCAAATCCATAGTTCTTAACTTCACCATAGTTTCCGTAAATGACTGATTTTGAAACCCCCATATAGTTGGGAATTGTTTTATTTTGCTGGAAAATGTCTTTACGTAGTTCATAAAAATAGTCCAAACTTAAATTTAAGCTGTTGAACAAACCAAAGTCTAAACCGATGTTGAATTTATGCCCGACTTCCCAAGAAATCTTTTTATTTTCAAAACGGCTGTAAACCGGGCCAGAAAATCCTTGGCTAACTTCGCCATCTCCTGTAACGAATTGTCCAGTTCCAACCAAATTAATAATGGGCATATAGAGGAAACGTGTACCCGCATCGGCATTTCCGACCAAACCAAACGATCCGCGTATCTTAAAATGGTCAATAATGTTTTTCAGAGGTTTAAAGAAGGCTTCCTCGCTGATATTATACCCCCACCCAATAGAAGGAAAAAATCCAAATCGATTTCCTTCTGCGAAATTCTCAGATCCGTTGTAACCCATATTAAGTTCTACCATATATTTGTGCAGATAGTTGTAACTCAGACGAGCAGCCAGACCTTGTTTGCGCTTTGGGAGTGAATTTATTAGGTTATTTCCAGGTGCATTGGTATCATATTGGTCATGATTATATAATAACATGGCAGAAACATAATGGATATCATTAAAAGAATGGTCATAGTTTAAGGTAGCTTGCATGTAATAGCCTCGATTACCAGTAGAACTACTGGTAGTGCCTAACGTATATTCTTTTTCAATGCCGCCAATAGGCTTAATAATATAGTTGGTGTTGCCTGTTACTGGGTCTGTTAGCATATTATCAAAATAATATTTATTATAATCTTGCGAGCGTTTTACAGTCGTAGAAGACCAGTTGTTAAAGGAAACCAGTGCATTGAAACTTAATCCCGGTGTAATAAAGTCCAATAATTGCTTGTAACGTACATTGGCTCGTATGGTACTTGCAAATCCGGTTTGGTATCCGGATACCAGATCTGCCAAGGGGTTTCCTGATACAGAAGTGTCTCCTCCTTGGAATGCACCCCATTTGATAAATCGACTCATAGTCCCACTCTTATCTAAGAATGCATCTGTCGGGTACATAATAGGGAAGTCTACTGGGTTAGAATTCATAATACGTCCGTATAGGGATTCTGTAGAATTTATCGGACTGTTTGAATCTTTGAGTACAGCAGATAGATTCATGGACACTGTAGCAGTTTTACTAGCATGCACATTCAAGTTTGTCTGAAATGTATAACGTTTGACATCCAACTTGTTGTTGTATGAATAGAATTCACGGCTTCTATCCTTTAACATACCAGTTTCGTGAGAAAAGTTCGCATTAAGGAAATAATCAATACGTTTACTTCCACCGCGGATGTTGAAATTGGCACGTTGATTGAATGTAAAATCTTTAAAAAGTTCATCATACCAATCTACACTGGGGTACCGGTAAGGATCTGTTCCAGCGAGTGTACCTTGTATCCTTTCTTCTGAATACCGCCCCAAACCGTCTCCATAATTTGAATCTGCTTCATTATAGAGTCTCATATAAGTAACAGGATCGGCAAATTCCAATTTATTTGTAGGCATGGAGAAATAACCTTCCACACGAGCCGTAATGGCAGCTTTTTCCATATTAGCACCGCTTTTTGTAGTAACGATCATCACCCCATTGGCACCTCTGGTTCCATACATGGCAGTGGCTGTAGCATCTTTTAAGATGGAAAAACCTTCAATGATTTCTGGATCAAGAGCATTCAGGTCACCTTGTGAAGCTTCTACACCATCAATAATAATCAGCGGGCTTCTAGCTGAAGAATTAATAGTAGAGATTCCACGAATATAGAAAGTGGAACCGTCGTTACCTGGTTCACCTGAACGCTGGAATGATACGACACCAGATAGACGTCCAGCAAAGGAATTAGATAAATTGGCTGAAGGAAGACTTAATTCGGTAGGACGCACCTGAGTTACAGAACCAACAACAGATTCTTTTTTTTGCCCCACACCAAAAGCAGTGACAACCACTTCATTTAACACTTGCAAATTTTCAGCCAATTCAACAGACAGCAAGGTTATATTACTTAACTTAACTTCCTTAGTCTGATAGCCTACAAAAGAAATCTCCAAAATATCTCCACGTTTGGCTTTAATACGAAATTTTCCATCAATATCGGTGACAGCACCTATCTGCGGATTGTTTTTTATTCTTACAGTAGCTCCAATAATGGTTTCCTGTGTTTTTGCATCAATAACTATACCTTCATACTCGATGCTTTGCTCCATATCCCTGAATGTAACTGTTTCAGTGACTTGGGAAGGTAAGGCGGAAAGCTTATTACTAGGACACGCTGCTACTATTAGTCCAGAGATAAGCAAGGCCTTCGGCGTTTTGCTTAACAATAATGATAATAAATTCATAGATATATAGTTTAAAATTAATTAGATTTTATATTTAATTTCGTTGGGGCAAAATTAAATAGTTATATTATTAAAAAGAATGCAATATTCAACTAAAAACATGGATAATATTACGATTTACTGCAAGGAAAATCAGATGAAAGTGTCCTTTTATAGATATTCTCTTTTTGTAATGCCACTAGCTTAGTTTCCTTTGTTTATTTCTGATCTCTTTCTTTTTTTAATATATTCTCTCTTCAACAACTGCTTCTACAGAAATAATAGAGAGCTGACTTTTGAGACCAATTTCCTTAGATTATGTGCAATAGCAACCAGAATAAATTCTGTTCTTACCTTCTCCACTCCTCTTATTCTACGCCCAATTATGCTTTATCTATAGAATTTTACAATATTAGGACCTATATATGGTTACAGTACGTTTATACCGGCAATAGTATAGTCTATTATTCTCATTACCATTCGACTCAAAACTCGGTATAGCGTAACATAGCCTTAATAAAAGAATCACTACGAAAAGTTCCGTAATTCTACAAATTGAATAATAACGCAGAATAATAATTCAATAGTGGATATATAATAATGTTCGGTGGAGGTTTTGGTGTAATAGGTAATGGTATTACTAAAGATACCAAACATGGGTACTTTCCGATCGTTTTCCATTTGTAGAAGACAGACAACACCCTAAAGTGACACCATCACGAGTTTTTGTTTGTTCACTACCATGTTATAAGATTCTTGTAAATAAAATTGATTCGTTCTAAAAACATTGCAAACAAGTGATGATGATTGGTAGTTACCCTATAAAATATAACTCCGTATTTCTGAAATTGCGGCATAGTTATCATTTTTTTCATAAACGCTACGTTCACCACGTATGTCTCTACGAAACTAGTAACTATTCTTTCTTCGTTACACTACGAAAAACAATAATTTCCATAGACATACCTTAAAGGGTTCACCCTCGTTCCGCACTTGAACAATCCTCTTGTTATCAATTAGGAATTCATTGGGATATAGAGATTTCGGAGAAATGATAAATTAGACAATGAGGGTGATAATTGGAATAAATGGGAAATTGAAGAAATTCTCGTTTGTCACAAACGATATGCTGTATTCCCCGTTTTATATCAACCAGTTCTTTTTTTAATGGTTTCAAACCTTATGTAATGCTTTCTTTATCATTTTTAACCAGATTACGGTCCATAGTTATTTCCCTCGTTATCTTCTACAAAACAACGTTCATCATTACCAATATACCTAATTCCTTCTAAATGGAAAACTACTAGCTGATTCTGTTCTCTATTTTGTATATGCTGTAACAAAGCGTAGCCACCCACTTACCGATGTTATTATCTCCCAAAATAAAGTTACCTTCATCAAAGTATGTTTTTAAGTTATTTCAGTCCTAGAAGTGCATTTCTTATTGAGTTTTTATGTAATAATATCATTAAATATTATATTTGTCACGAGTTCTTTGAGACTGATGAAGAACAAAAGCAAGCTGCAAAACACATAAATTTCTGATAATCATATAGGAAAAGAAATTTGGTACATTTGCAAGGAAATATCAAAATTATAAAGACCATGACTCCACAAGAATTCTTCAAAAATGATCTTTTCGCCGAAAACGCAGGTGTAGTGCTGCTGGAAGTACGTGAAGGGTATAGTAAAGCCAAATTAGAAATAAAGCCGGAGCATCTTAATGCAGGCGCACGGACTCAGGGAGGAGCTATCTTTACGCTAGCAGACCTTGCGCTTGCCGCAGCAGCCAACTCACACGGTACACTAGCCTTCTCTCTCTCCTCCAACATCACTTTTCTACGGGCAAGCGGACCGGGCGATACACTTTATGCCGAAGCGCACGAACGCTATATCGGACGAAGTACAGGCTGTTACCAAGTCGACGTGACAAACCAGAACGGGGACTTAATTGCTACTTTTGAATCAAGCGTATTCAGAAAAGAACAGAAAGTACCTTTCGAAATTCAAAAATAAAAAGTCGGAGAGCCGGAAGAACCTTTACAGGCAACTTCCGGCTCTCCGACTTTTCTCTTGATTTATTTAACAATAGAGGTCAACGGGTGACGATTGCCGGTTACACTATTCAAGAATGCTTTTGCCGAACCAAAATTCAGGAATAAATCCAAGCGGACAGGAAGGTGATTTAAATCATCAGTCACAAAGAAAGTAATCACCTCTTTTTCTTTTCCTTTCTTGTCATACTCGACTAACGAAAAGATCAGGCAACGATAAGTAACCCCATTCTCAGCTTTCACATTTTCTTTTCCGCGATAGATAAGCGTTTGCTCCTCAACTTTACGTCCGGTAGCCATAGGAAATTTAATTTTATCCCCTACTTTATAATCACTAGGATCATAAGAACGTGCCTGTGCCAAGATGCTCAACATATCGTAGATACAACGGCTGTCACTTTCTTCCGACTCGGTGACGGATCCGTCCCGGTATGTACGCTTCTGATTGGCAAAACAAAGACCATCCTTATAAGAAAACCAAGCCTCATCAACCGTATAACGTTTTCCTTCCTCGGCACCTTTACGGAAATAATGCGGTTCGAGTTTTTCACCTATTACACAAGTCAGCGTGTCCCGCATTTTAAAGAAGAAATCCGCCCGCTTACTGCCCAAAGCCAGCAGATTGATACGATAGGCAGGCTCCGAATGGTAAGTAGTTGCATTCGTTGTCAAACTGGCCAATCCGGCTTTCACCCAGACAAACTTCCAGTTAAAGTACAAGTCGTACATCACGTGTTCACCGGATTTGAATGCATCGTTCTTAGCTTCGCACTGGGCACTGGCAGGAAGAACAAAGATTCCCATTAGCAATGCCGCTAATCCAATTATAATTTTTCGTCGAAAATTAGCGACGTCGCTGACTATTCCTATCTCTATCTTTCTTTTTCTTGTCTTCATCCGGTTTTTGTTTTTTAAGTTCGTCCAGTTTCTGCTTATCTAGCGGAATTGCGTGAATATCCCATGATTGCTTATCTAAGTCCCAGTTTGCCTTCGGCTCCAAGATCATATTGTAATAATACACTTCCTCAGGTTGTTCTCCTTTTTCAAAGTTACCAGTATCCCAGATTCCATTTCCATTCCGGTCGTTCACCAGTCGGGCACAATATTTACCAGGATTCAAAAAATAAAAGTCTGCATACCCTCCGTCCGTTAACCTTCTCTGGCGCACCACTTTATCTTGAGCATCCAACAATTCTACAAAAGCAGTAGAGTCTGCTCCTGTCACCAGAAAGGTGATACTGGCATATTCTTCCAGTTTACGTACTTTGAAGCCCTGCTTTATTTTATCGGTGAACAAGCCATATATACCATGGAATGCAGTCGAGTCTACCGAGAACTCATATTCATTACCCGGTTCCCAGTCATAATACAAGTTGAATCTTTTCAGATTCAAAGAATCTTGTTCAAACTCAAATGGTATATCTTTCCAAAGCGTATCCACCTTTTCTTTCAGATGAATCGCCGCACTATCAAAACGGGCAATCGGTTCATCAAAAGTCAGAGATATAGAACCGTACACATCCATTGATGAAGGTGCACCGACATTCACCGGCAAGAATTTGGTTGGTTCCGGCTCATCTTCTTCATCTTTCTTTTTCTTTTTTTTCTTTTTCTCCGGTTCTTCCTTCTTATATTTTTGCTTCGAAACCAGATTCAAGGTATCCGTACGTGATACCAATTGATTTAATGTATCCGTATAAAGATAAGTTAGGCTGATAGCAAGTGTATCCTGCTTAAAAAGCAAAGAGTCTTTCACCCAATAATGGATCGTATCGTTCCGCGGATTCTGTTCGATAACAAAAGCATCCCTTTCATCGAAATTCAACCCCTTCAATGTAGGTAAAGTATCTGCCTGACCGGCAAAATAGAACGTAAATTTCTGTGGAACAAGCCGTTCTGATTTAATCAAATATTGTGAGTAGTTGAATTCCTTAAAGGCACGGAGTATAAGATCATCCGGCAGATAATGCATATATTTCCTCTCAACAATCGTATCGTAAGTCAGCGAGTCCACCCAAGCCGTGTCCATACGGATTCTTTCCTCCATACGAGGAATGACCAGTGAATCGTTAAAAGCAATGACTTCACTTTTTTGGTTGAAAGTAAATGTCTGGTCTGCATCCATTAACCCATAAATACGATATTTGCCAGGAGCTACGCCACGGATAGAGAAGCGTCCCCGGCTATCGGTACGTGCCACACGGTCAAATGGCAATTTTGTAAAAGCCGAATCGTTCAGGTTGGAATGTAATCCTACCAGGATTCCTTTTATCGGCTCCAGATTGGAAGCGTCAAGCACCGTTCCGGATACCTCCATTGTATCTATTTGCGTACCGGTAGAAAAGGTGAAGGTAAAGTTACCCAACGGGTTACCTTCGTTATTATCGACTATCGCATCCGAAAAGTCAATTGTATAAGTGGTATTCGCTTTCAATGAATCAAGCAGGTTCACCTGTATCCGCTTTCCTGAAGCTTTAATTTCGGGCTGTTGTACCTGCGGTGGAGAAACAACAACTTTTTCTGTTGCTTTTTCCAACTTTATAAATTCGTCGAACAAGAGAGAAACTTTTGTCCTCTGATTATTTAAAGCGCCGGCAGCAGGTGTACTACCGATGAAACGAGGTGGCGTTTCATCATAAGGGCCACCGTCCGGACGTCCGATACTGGCACAAGAATATAGCATGACAACCAGCGTTACTACCGGAAATGCCTTGCGAACGATTTGCTTTATCTTTTGATTCTCAAATTGTAACATGCTGCAAAAATAAGTGTTCTTATCCAATAAACACCACACTTTCTAGCTAATTTATTAAAAAACGAAAGGGTAGCTTAAGGTAATAAACAATTCCAACGCGTTTTTTATTTCTTTTTATCGCTGATATAATTAGTTTTCTTACCTAAAGCGACTAGCTTTGTTAGCTAGTCTTTTTCTCTGATTTTTACGAGATGATATCAAGAAGAAGGAGTAAAGAGCAGGTAAACCGGTAGTTGATATGCAGAAAACAGAAGTTGGATAATAAACTGAATAATTTAACGTGAGATACTGTTTGCAGGAAAAGCAGAAACAGTATCTCACGTATTTTATTTACCAGCCTGTATTTTGGCCTAAATTAGGATTCTTATAATATTCTGTCTGTGGTATAGGATACAGATACATCTTATCATCCCAGTTACGTGTTTCAAGCAACTCTTTCTTATAAACAGGTGAACCATTTTCCAGAGTAATCTTGATGCAATAAATGGCTTTGGTTTTATCACCTATCTTCCAACGACGGATGTCCCAGAACCGATGGTCTTCAAACGCCAGTTCCACGCGTCTTTCGCGACGGATACTTTCAGTAAATGCATCGCCATCCGTTGTAACAGCAGGCATATCAGCTGCACTACGTACTTGATTCAGTGCTGCACGTGCAGACAATGGATGATCATTATCCGTATAATCGGCACCCTTCCAGGCATCCATCGCTTCTGCATAGTTCAGAAGAATCTCTGCATAACGGAATATAATGAAATGATGAGGTTTCTTTTTCTCGTTAGAAGGAGTAAGAGAAACGGTCTCGTTCATATACTTCTTCAAATAATAGCCAGTGGTAGTCGCTCCGGCTGTTCCGGCACCATCTTTACCGCCTTCATAAGACTGAATAGTTGAATTCATCCATGTATCTCCGTTGCAAAGTACTGTTTTGTAAAACCGTGGGTCTCTGCCCTCATACGGGTTCTGCCCCGGCGCAAGCTGTTCCCAGTCAAAGTCTTTTCCATTAGTCAGCTGAAAAGCATCCACCAGATTTTGGGTAGGTACATTGCCGGTTTCTCCCTTTTCATAACTGATAGGCAGATTGTTTGCTTCAAAGTCAAAACTTTCTCCATTTCTACGCTCAAAGATTAATTGCGGAGATTTCAAAACATCGTTTCCACCGTTCTTATCATACAGAGGATCGGCATTCGTTTTCGGCAGACTGTACCAATTCTCTTTTATGATAGCATAAGCCGCATCGGCAGCAGCTTTCCACTTATCAGCATCCTGACTGGGATTATGTAACATACTCGCCGCATAAAGAAGGGCACGAGATTTCAATGCCAACGCAGTACCTTTAGTCACACGTCCCGTCTCCGCCCAAAAATCTTGATGACTGACGGGAAGTGTTTTAGCTGCATCATTACATTCATCGCATATATATTTTATCACTTCGCTGAAAGAACTCTTTTCCACGCTATTGATCTCATCCAACGCATACGTACGTGTCAATAATGGAATATCTCCGTATCGTTTGGCCAGTTCGAACAAGTAGAAAGCCCGTAACACCCGCAATTCTTCACGATACATAGTAGCTTTGGCAATATCTTCTTCATACGTATCATTCCAACGGAAACGCTCCAGCCTCTCTTGGGAATAGTTTTCGAGAAATGAATTAACGGAACGGATAGCTCCATAACACTTCGACCACATATTGTCGACTGCATTATTGGGACTCCAGGCATTATTATAAAAGTCGTGAACACTGTTATCACTCCAAATATAAACAGAATTATCCGTTGCAGACTCTCTCAAAGCCCCGTCGAGCACTCCGAGATCTCCGGGCAACTGGCTATAAACATAAGTAGCCAAGCCCTTGACATTGCTAAAGTAGGAATAAGCCTCTTCTCTGTTCAAACCAGTCGATTCGTCCAGTTCGAGCAAGCTACACCCAGAAACGGATAGTAGCAAACCTGTATATAATATGATATATTTTCTCATGGTTATCTCACATTTTAGAAGTTAATATTCAATCCGAAATAAACGGAAGTCATATCCGGATAATTGATTTTCAGATCCTCACAGTTCATATATTTCACATGATCCAGCGAAAAAAGATTATTAGCTCTCGCATATACCTGAATCTTCTCCATCTTCACCTTCTTCGCCCAAGAAGAAGGAAAATTATAATAAACATTCAGGTTACGAAGTTTAAAGTAACTTCCGTTCTCCAACCATTGTGTACTATTTCTGAAATTATTGGCATTATCCAGCGTGGTCAAACGAGGAACATTTGCAATATCTTTCGTATCTTCCGTCCAACGGATTTTGTCGTTCAGATACCAGTTTGAAATATTTGTGTTGTTTCTCAACGGCCAGTACACGCTTGCAGTATTCAACATCACGCTATAATGCCCTACCCCTTGGAAGAGAGCGTCTACCCCAAAACCTTTATACTCAAATCCTAGGTTGATACCATAGTAAATCTCCGGTATGGCAGTAGAATATCCTATCGCTTTCTGATCATTACTGTCAATTACTTTATCACCATTTAAATCCCTATATTTGACATCCCCCGGACGTACTTCCGAGAATTTCTGTACAGGGCTGTTCTTAATGTCCTCCTCATCTCTAAAATAACCGATCGCTTCCCAACCGAAACATTGTCCGATAGGATAACCTTTCTTAGACAGATAGCCATACGGTTGATACCCCTCACCATTCTCTATGACTTTACTTTTAGCATAAGAAAAATTAGCACCGATGTAGTAGCTGAAGTTTTTATACTCTTTTTTCCACATAGTAGAGAGTTCTGTTCCTTTTGTTTCCACTTTTCCCGCATTCATCTGGGGAATGGTAACTCCGATTGCAGAAGATATCAACCCGCTTCCGTCAATTAAAATATTAGAGCGCTTGTCATAGAAACCATCAATAGAAAAAGTCAACCCTTTGAGCAAACTCATATCCAAACCGATATTATATTTATCTGCCACTTCCAAGTCGAGTTGCTCCATTGCCAGCATTCCCTCCTTCAAACTGCTTCCGGCAGAGGTATTCCCAGCCTGAAAATAATAGGAACCGCTTCCTATCCAATATTGCTTATCCATGTCATAATCATAGATATCATATCCGGAACGCCCGTAAGAAGCGCGGAGTTTCAAATAATCAAAAGCGGAGATTCCTTTCATGAAATTCTCGTTCGAGAGTATCCAGGCTGCGGATATAGCAGGATATGCACGATACTTATCGTTCTTTCCCAATACGCTACTGCCGAAACAGTTAGCAACAACATCCACCATATAACGATTATCAAAATTATAACCTACGGTTCCGATGATGTACTGACGGTAACGGCTATTATTAGCTCCCGTCAGAGTCATTGATTCCTGGCGGAACATGGCACTGGCAGTAAAATCATGTTTATCCCATGTCCGGTGATAATTGACTTTCGCTTCAAAGTTGGCATGTATATATTGATTAGCCAATCCTTTGTTGCTGATTTCCAATTCATCGTTAGGATTTCCGTAATTCGTATAAACCGGTTCTCCGTCGGTACCTTTCTCAATGGTCTGATACATAAAGCTTTTCTTGGCTGTTTCCTGATAAGTTGCATTATTATCATAGGCAATAGCAAGTTCAGCGCTCAGTCCGCGAGTCAATACAGACAGGTCTTGTATCAATCGCAGATCTGCTTGCAGCATTCGCTGATTCAGCTTATAATAGCCTACGTCCGCCAGATTGGCTATCGGGTTTGTTTTCAGCACATTATTACTACCCCAGAGTCCATTCTGAGTCTGTACAGGGAATGCGGCAGATGGAGTATTGAATATCTGTTCAAACAAAGTAGCCTCCGATGTGGTAGGGCGTTTCGTTTCACGCAGCATACCGAGCATATTCAGTTTCAATTTCGTTGCATCTGTGATATCTACATCCAGATTCATGCGAAGATTGAGAAAATACTTTTTCATCTGGGAATTATAACGATCAGTGTAGTCAGTGTACTTGGAATTCAACAGTCCCATATCATTCTTATAGTTCAAGACACTGAAATAGCGCAGCCTCTTACCTCCCCCGCGGAAAGTAATATCCAGTTGATGACTGGTCGTATGATTACGCAACGCTTCCTTCTGCCAATCAACATTCGGATAAAGATCGCTATTACCTCTGGCCAAAAAAGAAGCTTCATCCATATCCGGTTGCAGGCCATCATATCTCAATGCTTCATTCCGGGCTTTTGCATATGTATAAGCATCGGCAAATTCCGGTTGGTTTACGGGCAGACCTAAACCAAACTTATAGTCTACCTTGATCTCTTTTTTACTGTACATACCGCGTTTGGTAGTTATCAGCACCACGCCGTTGGCGCCTCTACCTCCCCAAAGAGCAGTAGCAGCACCGTCTTTCAATACGGATATTGATTCTATTTCCGAAAGATTGATATATTCGATCGGGCGGGCAAAACCGTCTACCACAAATAATGGCGTATCTCCATTCAAGGAGCCACGACCACGTACATTTAAACGTGATTTGTCGGTTCCCCAACTCGTATTTTGCATCACAGTCAGTCCCGGCAACAGGCCATATATTGCATTGTAAGGACTCGTAGTTGCATTTTTATCCAATTCGTCCGAATAAATGGTAGATACCGCCTGTGTCTTCCGTAACTCGGTTGTCGTCTGAGTTCCCAGATCGACTGTCTTATCTTGTCCTTCATTATTTTGAGCTATCCCTGTAGTGGCAAACGCCAACGAGAAAGCTACGATATAAAGTGATTTATTCATAATCATTCTTCTTATTATTCAACGATTTGATTATTACCAACCCGGATTCTGAATCAATCCATATTTCTTGTTTATCTCGTCTACCGGTAGAGGTAACAGGAAATATTTGTCATTCCACTTCTCAGGTTTCGCATACTGGCGTGTTTCCGCCATTGCATGAGATACTTTATAAGAAAAGCCGCTCGGCTCACCGGCCGCTTTTTTAATAATCAGACGTGATAGTTGTCCGGTAAATATATCTGCGCGTTTCCAACGTATCAAATCGAAATAACGTACTTCTTCATAACCGAATTCAATGGCTCTTTCACGTAATATCGCTTCGCGCAACGGTTTTCCGGCCGGAACATCTGCCGCCGAAATCGCAGGCATACCTGCACGTTCCCTGGTTTTGTTCAGATAATCATAGGCCGTATTGCCAAACTCGTCACGAACTTCCGCCTTATTCAACTCATTCATCGCTTCAGCCATATTCAAATAAACTTCGGGAAGACGAATTAACGGACAAGAATAGAATTTACCATTCACTTCGTCATTAAAGTTTCGTATGAATTTTCTCATCGCAAAACCATTGTAGCTCATTCGCCCATCTTTATAAGGTGACTGGGTGGTTCCTTCAAAAATCTGTACTTTCTGGGCACCCTTAAACTTATCTCCATTCACAGCAACCGTTTCATACAAGCGGATATCCCTTCTAGGATTTCCCTCCTTATCAAAGAAAGGGAATTTATTATGATCGGGATTATTCCAGTCGAATTCCGTCCCGTCCTTCATCTGAAACATATCGACATAAGTTAATGTAGGAGAAGCAACTCCGTAGCGTACTTGGGCAAACGGAAGTTTCCCCGTAGCATAAGTGGTAAATCTTCTGGAAGAAATCAGAACCTCTCCATTATGACGATTGAAATATCCTGCCGCAAAATCATCGCGAGGGTTACCTGTATTCACCAGTTGATAAACATTCGAATTCTTTTTATTAGCCCGCATAAATTCCAACCCTGCATCCAGTGCTTTCTGCCACCTGTCTGATGAATAATTACCATACCAGGTAAGGAATTGAGAGGAAGCATCACCTTCCAAATAGGGTTTGTCAGCATTAAACAAAGGACTCGCCACAAACTGAAGCACTCTGGACTTTAATGCTAAAGCAGAGGCCGCCGTCATTCGTCCGTCATTATCCGCATCTACCTGCCAAGGTAATACAGAGGCGGCGGCATCCAGCAACCCGATGATTTTCTGTACGGTTTCTTCTACCGTCATGCGAGGAAATTTCATCGCATCTTCTGCCGTATAAGCATGGTCTATCCACGGCATACCCCCATAATAACGGAGCATTTGAGAATAATGATAGGCAATAATTACTTGTGCTTCCGCTTTTCCTATCGCCTTTTCATCCGCAGTCATATCTGTCACTCTATCCACATTTTCAATATAGATATAAGCTCTCCGGATGCCATAAATCGGACCGACACCAATGGTTCTATTATCAACATCCAACCGATATGGAAGATGTTCCAGATAGGCATTTGTTCCGTCTACCGTTCCTGTATAGAACTTAGGTGCTCCTTTTTTTGTCCAGTCACCCAAATCGGTAAGCATTTCCAGCACTCCATATCCCAGACGTCCTTGCATAGGCAGATAATCCGGCAGTGAATGGTAAGTCTCCGCCAATGCCTGCTCAGCATATACTTTCTTGTTAAAGACAGAATCTATATTCTGCTCATTACTTATCGGCTTATCCAAAAACTTCTCTCCGAACTTAAGGTCTTCGCACCCTATCAATGTCAATGCAAAGAGAGAAAGACAGCCCATATACTTTTTATAGTTTTTCATTGTCAGCACTATTAGAAGGTTAGATTAATACCTAAATTATATATCTTAATGATAGGGTAAGAATCCGCATTATTCGGATTACATTCAGGGTCCATGATGTCAAACTTATCAAAGGTCAGCAGATTATAGCCTGTTAGTTTTATACCTAACTGCTGGATACCCAGTTTTTTCAACATCTTCTTATCTGTAAAGTTATATCCTATTGTCACATTCTTCAGTTTCAAATAGGAACCGTCTCGTACCCAAAGAGAAGAAGAACGCATATTGTAGACTGCGTTTGTCTCGGTAAACCGCGGTGTGGTAGCCGTACCGGCTGTTTCCGGTGTCCAACGTGTATCTGCGTGGAACTGCATCAAGCCACGAATTTTACCATTTCCAAAAGGTTCTCTAAAAGCTCCATCCAACAACAAGGAACGCTGTGCGGCACCAGTCCAGTTCATTGTCAGGAAAAAGCCCTTATAATTAATGCCATAATTCAATCCGAATGTATAGGCCGGACGAGTCGGGTTTCCAATAATAGTCTGGTCGTCCGAAGTAATCTCTTCGTCACCGTTCAAATCCCGGTATTTCACATCACCCGGCTTCACAGATACCCCAGGATCGGGCAAGCCAGCCACAAGTTTGCCGTTCTCTCCGAAATCCTCCTCCGTATAAAAACCGTCCGCCACATATCCGAAAAGAGCTCCTACCGGATTTCCCGTCCGCCACATATAAGGTTCATTAGGTTCTACCTCGTCCTGGAAAATAATCTTATTCTTTGAGTAGGAAACATTTGCCTGAATATTATACTGAACCTGACCGATCCTGTCATTCCACTTCACTTCTACTTCATATCCGTGATTTTTCACTTTACCCATATTTACGGCAGGCAGAATCGAGGAAGTCAGTCCCGTCAATAAAGGTATTGTCTTACGATTTATAAGAATGTCCTTACGTTCCTCGAGGAAATAATCCAAAGAGATCTTCAGACGGCTCTTCAAGAAATGAACGTCCAATCCATAATTCTGTTTCAGGGCAGTTTCCCAAGTCACGTTAGGATTACCCAAACGTTTTTCCAACGCACCCTGGATTAACGCTTTGCTGTTATAACCAAAATTGAAGCCGTATTTATTGTTATTCCACGCGTCTACTCCGCTCAAATTCACATCATAAGAATCCGGCAGGAACAAGAAACGGTTATTTCCAAGGTTATCATTTCCGACCAGACCAACTGAAGCACGGAATTTCAGATAATCAACAACTTTCTGTTGTTTCATAAATGCTTCCTCCGACAGGATGTAACCGATAGAACCGGCAGGAAATGCGCCGAACCTCTTACCCGGAGCAAAATTCTCGGAACCATTATAACCGAAGTTGACTTCTGCCATATAACGGGATTTATAATCATACGTCAGACGTCCTACAAAACCGATGTAAGCGGACGGTACTCCCACCCATTGAGCAGGATAGTATTTTTTACTCTGATTATATAAGAACAATCCTCCGACATTATGAGAACCAAACTTACGGTTATATCTCAGACTTGCTTCCAGATACCAGTCTCTTGCTCTCGAGGAAGTTTCGTCATATTGCAAGCTCTTATTTTCTCCTTTGATCTTATAAACAATATTCTTGTTGAAATCCGGCGAATCATAACCAAGCGACGGGTCCTCCAAAGAAGACTGATAGAAAGGCATAAATTGCTCCACCTGTCCTTTACGTTTCTTAGTAAAACCATAACTCGTATTATAGGCGCCTTTTATCTCTGCTGACAGTCCTTTAGTAATAAAGTCCAATTTCTGGTTCAACAGAAGATCCAAATTCATTGTATTATTAATAGCTGTTGAATAGCCTGTCCCGTAACATTTAGGCAAAGCACTGTTACCCAAATTAATTTTATTATCAAAACGTTCTTCGGGGGTAACTATCAGCTTCCCGTCAATTACTCCCGGGCTGCTGAACGGAGTCGTCTGATTAATCAATGTCCAGATTGAATTAGTCGCATCATTAATCATCGGTTCATTCCGGTTACCTACAATACCACCGATACCAATCTTTAACGTGGTAGTCTTAGTAGCATCAAAATCCAGATTGGCCCGATAATTATACCTTTTGTATTTATAATTATTATCATATCCCACTCCTTCGAACTGTTTCAACAGACCATTCTGATATAAGAAACCTAAAGATATGAAGTAACGTATATCCTTTGTTCCTCCGGAAATATTCAGGTTGTGTTGTGTCTGCACAGATGTCTTATTCAGCAGATATCTTCTCCAGTCGATACTGGGATACATGATGGGATCATCATTCAGTCTGAATCGTTCAACTGCATAATTATCAAATACCAAATCATTCTCGGTAGCATTTGGCTTGTCATTTGTTATAATCTCATTTCTCAAAGTTGCATACGTATAACTGTCTGCCATTTCGAGCATACGAGTAGGCATCTGAATACCAACCGAAGAATTCACCGAGATTTTCGCTTTGCCCTCCTTACCACGGCGTGTAGTTACCAAAATTACGCCATTTGCACCTCGAACGCCGAATACAGCAGTGGCAGAAGCGTCTTTCAGTACTGTCACACTTTCTATTTCATTCGGATCCATTTGATAAAACGAACGTTCCACACCGTCCACCAGGATCAGAGGAGAAGAAGCACTTTCTGTCAAAGACCCTACACCGCGAATAAACACTTTGGGATCTTCCTGCCCCGGTTGGCCGCTGGTTTGTACAGATGAGAGTCCCGTGATCTGGCCTGCCAACGTGTTAGCTACACTAGCATTAGGCGAACGCACCAACGCATCATTACTTACGGCAGAGATAGCCCCTGTCAAAGTCTCTTTCTTCTGTGTACCATAGGCCACAACCGTAACTTCCTGAAGTTCATTTGCTGTTTCTTTTAGAATAATTTTTAGTTGTTTACGCCCGTTCAACGGGACCTCTTGAGGTTCATACCCCATGAACGAGATTTGCAGAACAGCTTTTTGAAGATTGCTCACTTTTAAATGAAAAACACCATTCATGTCGGTGATGGCACCGTTAGCAGTGCCTTTTTCTTTCACATTCGCACCAATTACTTCCAAATTAGATTCATCCAATACAGTTCCCGTTACTGTATTCTGCGCCCATACTAAGAGCGAACAACACATAAGCATTAACGTACTGATGCACCTTTTGCATCTTTTCAGCCTCGTCAGTTTATTCATAATAATAAATTTAAGAATTAGAAATAGGTTTATTAAAAACACTCGCTGCAAATTAAGTAAATGATACAGTTTTTAAGATACTGATATCATACTAAAAAGGTACAAAATAGTACATAACAAGAAATAATAAGTATTAAAATTAATTGTATTATCCATAGTATCAAGCTATCCCAACAACAAAAAACATCCAATTCATCGTTTCTTATTGACTTTACATACACGAAAAATAAAACTTCAAAGATCAACTCACCAAGTTCTTCCTTCATCGCAAATCTATGCATAAACAATGCATCTTTATTATACTTCATTTTATAGTTCATAAATAAATTAAAATTGAACCATAGATATACTTATTAGACTCATTATTCTCCTTTACTAATCAAATTATTCCCTATCTTTGACTCCCGAAATTCAAACCTAATACAAAAACCCATGAAGAAACAACTGCTATTTTGCTGCTTGGCCACGTTAGGACTAAACGCCATGCAAGCACAAAACTTCAATGAGTGGAAAGATCCGGAAGTGAATTCCGTAAACCGCTCGACAATGCACACTAATTATTTCGCCTATGTATCGGCTGATGAAGCCAAAGCCGGAATCAAAGAAAACTCAAAGAATTTTATGACCCTGAACGGGCTTTGGAAATTCAACTGGGTGAGAAACGCGGATGCACGTCCGACCGATTTCTTCCAGACTAATTTCAATGACAAGGGCTGGGACAATATTAAGGTGCCCGGAGTATGGGAGTTAAACGGATACGGAGACCCGATCTATGTAAACGTAGGATATGCATGGAGAAGCCAGTTCAAGAACAATCCCCCCTTTGTTCCCGTTGAAAACAATCATGTAGGTTCTTACCGGAAAGAAATCACTCTGCCCGCCGACTGGAAAGGGAAAGAGATTTTTGCCCATTTCGGTTCAGTAACTTCTAATATGTACCTTTGGGTAAACGGACGCTATGTGGGATACAGCGAAGACAGCAAATTGGAAGCTGAATTCAACCTGACAAACTATCTGAAACCAGGAAAAAACATCATCGCTTTCCAAGTATTCCGTTGGTGCGACGGCACTTATCTGGAAGATCAGGATTTCTTTCGCTACTCCGGTGTGGGACGCGACTGTTATCTTTATGCCCGCGATAAGAAATATATCCAGGATATTCGTGTAACTCCCGACCTCGACAGCCAATATAAGGACGGGACATTGAATATCTCTGTAGACTTGAAAGGTAGCGGCACAGTGGCCTTAAACCTGACAGATGCACAAGGGAACAGTGTAGCTACTGCCGATCTGAAAGGTTCCGGCAAGCTGAACACTACTTTGAATATTTCCAATCCTGCCAAATGGACTGCCGAAACACCTAATCTTTACACACTGACTGCCACTCTGAAAAACGGCAATAATACCGTAGAAGTGCTTCCTATCAAAGTAGGTTTCCGCAAGATTGAACTAAAGGGCGGACAAATACTTGTAAACGGCCAGCCGGTACTCTTCAAAGGAGCCGACCGCCACGAAATGGACCCTGACGGTGGTTATGTGGTTTCAGTGGAACGTATGCTCCAAGATATCAAAGTAATGAAAGAACTTAATATCAATGCTGTACGTACCTGCCACTATCCGGACGACAACCGTTGGTATGACCTCTGCGACCAATACGGTCTGTACGTAGTAGCCGAGGCAAATGTGGAATCCCACGGTATGGGTTACGGTGACAAGACACTCGCCAAAAACCCAAGTTACGCCAAAGCTCATTTGGAACGCAACGAACGCAATGTTCAACGCGGTTACAATCACCCTTCTATCATCTTCTGGTCACTCGGTAACGAAGCCGGTATGGGACCGAACTTTGAAAAATGTTATACTTGGATTAAAAACGAAGACAAATCACGTGCCGTACAGTATGAACAGGCGAGGACCAGCGAATTTACAGACATTTTCTGTCCGATGTACTACGGCTACGATGCGTGCGTCAAGTATTCCGAAGGCAATATTCAGAAACCGTTGATTCAATGCGAATACGCTCATGCTATGGGTAATTCCCAAGGCGGATTCAAAGAATACTGGGATATCATCCGCAAATATCCGAAATATCAGGGTGGATTTATATGGGACTTCGTAGACCAGTCCTGCCATTGGAAAAATAAAGACGGAGTGGATATCTACGGCTACGGAGGCGACTTCAACAAATATGACGGCTCGGATAATAACTTCTGCGACAACGGTCTGATTAGTCCCGACCGTGTGCCCAATCCGCACGCTTATGAAGTAGGCTATTTCTATCAGAACATTTGGACAACTGTTGCCGATCTTGCTAAAGGCGAAATTAATATTTTCAACGAGAATTTCTTCCGTGACCTTTCCGCATATTATATGGAATGGAAATTACTGGCAAACGGAGAAGTGGTACAGACAGGCATTGTTTCAGACCTGAAAGTAGCGCCTCAGCAGACGGTTAAAGTCCAATTACCTTTTGACACAAAGAATATCTGCCCTTGCAAGGAGCTGCTGCTCAACGTCAGTTACAAGCTTAAAGCTGTCGAAACTCTCCTGCCTGCCGGAACCACCATTGCTTATGACCAACTAAGCATCCGCGATTACAAAGCACCGGAACTGAAACTGGAAAACCAACAGACTTCCAATGTTGCAGTTATCGTTCCTACTATTCAGGATAACGACAGAAATTATCTGATTGTTAACGGTGAGGACTTCACTCTCGAATTTAACAAGCATAACGGTTATCTCTGCCGCTATGACGTAAACGGAATGCAGCTAATGGAAGACGGCAGTCTCCTGACTCCTAACTTCTGGCGTGCACCGACCGACAATGATTACGGAGCAGGATTACAGAACAGATATGCAGCCTGGAAGAACCCGGTACTGAAACTAACTTCTCTGAAACATGCGATTGAAAACGAACAGGCCGTAGTTCGTGCCGAATATGATATGCAGTCAATAGGTGGAAAATTGTTCTTGACTTATACTATCAATAACTTGGGTGCAGTGAAGGTGAACCAGAAAATGGTAGCTGACAAGAGCAAGAAAGTTTCTGAAATGTTCCGTTTCGGTATGCAGTTCCGTATGCCTCTTGCATTTAACGAAATTGAGTATTACGGACGTGGCCCGGTAGAAAATTATTCGGACCGTAATCACGCCGCTATGCTCGGCAAATATCGCCAGACGGTAGAAGAACAATTCTATCCGTACATCCGTCCGCAGGAAACCGGCACAAAAACAGATATCCGCTGGTGGAGACTGTTAAATATCGGTGGTAACGGATTGCAATTCGTCTCAGACGCTCCGTTCTCTGCTTCCGCACTGAATTACACGATCGAATCTCTGGACGACGGCGCCGGCAAAGACCAGCGTCACTCACCGGAAGTAGAAAAAGCCAATTTCACTAATTTCTGTATTGATAAAGCACAAACAGGACTTGCATGTGTCAACAGTTGGGGAGCTATTCCATTGGAGAAATACAGACTTCCTTACCAAGATTATGAGTTAAGTTTTATTATGACTCCCGTCTATCATAAACTAAAGTAAAAAACATAGTTAAAAAACACGGTATCAGAGAACAAGAATACCGAATTTAAAGTACTTTTGCAGCCGGAAACTGATTCTATCAAATCAGTTTCCGGCCTTTTTTCCTTAAACCATCCCTCTATACAAGAGAATAACACACGTGCAACAAAACGCATCAATTTAAAAACAGATAAATAAGAAGTATGAAAAGTAGAATTGTTTTATTTGCATTTTGCTTAGCCCTTCTGTCCAGTTGCGGCAATAAGGGCAATGACACGGGAAAAGTCCCAGAATATGCAGTACAGGAATTACAAAAATCAACTGCAAATCTAACGACAGCTTATCCGGCTACTATTAAAGGTAAACAAGACGTAGAAATTCGTCCGCAGGTTTCCGGTTTCATCACTAAATTATGTGTTGATGAAGGAGCTACCGTGCGCAAAGGACAAGTACTGTTCATTGTCGATCCTACTCAGTACGAAGCAGCCGTACGCACTGCCAAAGCAGCAGTTGCCACAGCCGAAGCGGCAGTGAGCACTCAACAAATGACGTATGACAACAAAAAAGAGCTGAACAAGAAACAAATCATCAGCGACTATGATCTGGCAATGGCAGAAAACTCTCTGGCACAAACCAAGGCACAACTGGCCCAAGCTAAGGCACAACTGACCACTGCTCAGCAGAATTTATCATTTACACAAGTCAAGAGTCCGTCAGACGGTGTAATCAACAATATTCCTTATCGTGTAGGAGCGCTTGTCAGCCCTTCTATCGCTACGCCCATGACTACCGTATCCGAGATCGATGAAGTGTATGTATACTTCTCCATGACAGAAAAAGAATTACTGGCTATGACTAAATCCGGAAGTACCATCAAAGAAGAAATCAGCAAAATACCAACTATCAAGCTGCAGCTGATTGATGGCTCCACATACGCCATGGAAGGTAAGGTAGACGCTATCACAGGCGTTATCGACCAGTCTACCGGTTCGGTAAGTATCCGTGCTATTTTCCCCAACAAGGAACATGTGTTGCGCAGTGGAGGTACTGCCAACGTTCTGATTCCTTACAACATGGAAAACGTTATCAGCATCCCGCAATCGGCAACAGTGGAAATCCAGGACAAGAAATTCGTTTATGTGTTACAACCGGACAACACGTTAAAATATACGGAAATCGGCATTTTCAACTTGGATAACGGAAAAGAATATCTGGTCACTTCCGGATTGAATGCAGGAGATAAAATCGTAATCGAAGGTGTACAAAACCTGAAAGACGGTCAGAAGATTCAACCGATCACCCCCGCACAAAAAGAAGCGAACTACCAACAACATTTGAAAGACCAACATGACGGTAACCTAGCCACAGCTTTCAATTAATAATCAGATAATCGTATGAAATTAGATAGATTTATTAACCGTCCGGTACTATCAACCGTTATTTCTATCCTGATAGTCATCTTGGGAGCTATCGGATTGGCAACACTGCCTATCACGCAGTATCCGGACATCGCACCTCCTACCGTATCGGTAAGAGCCACATATACGGGTGCGAGTGCATCGACCGTATTGAACTCCGTAATCGCTCCGTTGGAAGAACAGATCAATGGTGTAGAAAACATGATGTATATGACCTCCAACGCCTCTAACACAGGTGCCGGAGATATTTCCATTTACTTCAAACAGGGAACAGACCCGGATATGGCTGCCGTCAACGTGCAGAATCGTGTTTCCATGGCACAAGGACTACTGCCTGCCGAAGTAACCAAAGTCGGCGTGACAACACAGAAACGTCAGACTTCTATGCTGGTGGTATTTTCCCTTTATGACGAAAGCGATACATACACAGAAGCATTTATCGAGAACTACGCAAAAATCAACTTGATTCCGCAAGTTCAACGCGTACCGGGTGTAGGTGACGCCTCTGTAATGGGACAGGACTACTCCATGCGTATCTGGTTGCGTCCGGACGTAATGGCGCAATACAAGTTGGTTCCGGGTGATGTGTCCGCAGCGCTGGCAGAACAGAACGTGGAAGCTGCTCCGGGACAATTCGGTGAACGCAGTAACCAGACTTTCCAATATACTATCCGTTACAAAGGTCGTCTGCAACAGCCGGAAGAGTTCGAGAATATCGTCATCAAGTCTTTGCCCGACGGTGAAGTGCTTCGCTTGAACGACATCGCCGAAATCCAGTTAGACCGCTTGGGATACAACTTTACTAACCGTGTAAACGGCCATAAAGCAGTAACCTGTATTGTTTATCAGATGGCAGGGACAAACGCGACACAAACCATCAGTGACATTCAAGCATTACTGGATGAAGCCTCCCAATCACTGCCGGCCGGTTTGAAGATAAACGTTTCCATGAATGCCAACGACTTCTTGTTCGCTTCAATTCATGAGGTATTGAAAACATTGATTGAGGCATTCATCCTGGTATTTATTGTAGTATATATCTTCTTGCAGGATTTACGTTCTACATTGATTCCTACTATTGCCATTCCGGTAGCTCTTATCGGTACATTCTTCATACTGTCTTTAGTGGGATTCAGTTTGAACTTGCTAACGTTATGTGCGCTTGTGCTCGCCATTGCGATTGTGGTCGATGACGCCATTGTGGTTGTCGAGGGTGTACACGCCAAGTTGGACCAGGGATACACTTCCGCCCGTCTGGCTTCTATCGACGCAATGAACGAGTTAGGTGGCGCTATCGTATCCATTACGCTAGTCATGATGGCCGTGTTTGTTCCGGTAAGCTTCATGGGTGGAACGGCAGGAACATTTTACCGCCAGTTTGGTATGACAATGGCTATTGCCATTGGTCTGTCCGCCTTGAATGCTTTGACATTAAGCCCCGCCTTGTGTGCTGTTCTTCTGAAACCGCATAAACAGGAAGGTTCCGAAGATATTCCTCCATTGAAGGAGCGTATGAAGACAGCCTATAAAACGGCTCATACAACAATGATCAACAGATACACCGAAGCTATCGGAAAGATGCTGCATCCGGGAATCACACTCACATTCACACTTGTTGCCATACTGGGTATGATCTTCGGCCTTTTCAACATCAATCCGATAATTACTGCCATCTTCATACTTCTTAGTATTTTGGCATTAATCGGAATGAGTACGAATAAATTCAAGAACAGATTCAACGATACCTATGAATCTATTTTGAAACGGTACAAGAAACGCGTATTGTTCTTCATTCAAAAGAAGTGGTTGTCTATGGGACTGGTCGTTGCTTCTATTGTCTTACTTATGTTCTTCATGAACACCACTCCGACAGGTATGGTACCCAATGAAGACACCGGTACATTGATGGGAGCTGTAACCTTGCCGCCGGGTACATCACAAGACCACTCGGAAGAAATCTTGGCACGTGTAGACAGTCTGATTGCCTCTGATCCTGCCGTAGCTTCACGCACATTGATTTCCGGTTTCAGTTTCATCGGTGGACAAGGTCCATCCTACGGTTCTTTCATCATCAAGTTGAAAGACTGGGACGACCGTTCGATGATACAGAACTCTGACGTTGTCGTAGGTTCATTATATATGCGTGCACAAAAAATCATCAAAGAAGCACAGGTATTGTTCTTCGCTCCGCCGATGATTCCGGGTTACTCGGCATCTACGGATATTGAAGTGAACATGCAGGACAAGACGGGTGGAGACCTGAACAAGTTCTTCGATGTGGTCAACGATTATACCGCTGCGCTGGAAGCCCGTCCTGAAATCAATTCGGCGAAGACAACATTCAACCCGAATTTCCCGCAATACATGATTGATATTGACGCGGCGGCTTGTAAGAAAGCAGGCATCAGCCCGAGTGACATCCTTACTACCATGCAAGGATATTATGGTGGTCTGTATGCATCCAACTTCAACCGTTTCGGTAAGATGTATCGTGTAATGATTCAGTCAGACCCGCTATCACGTAAGAACCTGGAATCCTTGAAAAATATCAAGGTTCGCAACAGTGCCGGCGAAATGGCTCCTATCTCACAATTCATCACTGTTGATAAAGTATATGGTCCGGATATCATCAGCCGTTTCAACCTTTACACTTCCATGAAAGTGATGGTGGCTCCTGCCAGCGGTTATACATCCGGTCAGGCATTGACTGCGTTGGCAGAAGTAGCCGGTCAAAATCTTCCGGCCGGTTATACTTACGAATTGGGTGGTATGGCACGTGAAGAGGCACAGAGCAGTGGAAGTGCTACCGGATTGATTTTCATCCTCTGCTTCGTATTCGTTTACCTGTTGCTGAGTGCACAGTACGAAAGTTATATACTTCCGTTGGCCGTATTGCTGTCCGTTCCGTTCGGTCTGTTAGGCAGCTTCCTGTTTGTCAACGGAGTGAGCGCTATCGGTAATATCTCGATGTTAAAGATGATTCTCGGTACGATGTCCAACAATATCTATATGCAGATTGCGTTAATCATGTTGATGGGTCTGTTGGCGAAAAATGCAATTCTGATTGTAGAGTTCGCCCTCGATCGTCGTAAGATGGGCATGAGTATCACGTGGGCAGCCGTATTAGGTGCCGGTGCCCGTCTCCGTCCTATCTTAATGACATCATTGGCGATGGTAGTCGGATTACTTCCGTTGATGTTCGCCTTCGGAGTAGGTGCTCACGGTAACCGTACACTAGGTACTGCCTCTATCGGTGGTATGTTAATCGGTATGATTTGCCAGATTTTCATTGTTCCTGTACTGTTCGTAATCTTCCAGTACTTACAAGAGAAGGTGAAACCGATGGAATGGGAGGATATTGACAACACGGATGCCGTAACTGAGATTGAACAATACGCTAAATAATGAAATTCGATATGAAGAAACAGATTCTATATATGGTGTGTGCAACTGCTCTCCTGAGTAGCTGCCACATCTATAAGTCGTATGACAGACCCGAAGACATTACTACTTCCGGGCTGTATCGTGACCCGATTGCGGAGAATGATACACTGGTTTCGGATACAACCAACTTCGGCAATCTGCCGTGGAGAGAAGTCTTCACCGACCCGCAGTTACAGTCTCTCATCGAAGCGGGACTGAAACAAAACACTGACCTCTTGACCGCTGCCCAAAATGTAAAAGCAGCAGAAGCATCTCTGCTGTCGGCACGCCTGGCTTATGCTCCGTCCTTGGGACTGTCTCCGCAAGGAACAATCAGCAGCTTTGACAAGAATGCAGCTACCAAAACCTATTCATTGCCCGTCACTGCCAGCTGGCAAGTCGACTTATTCGGGCAGTTGCTGAACTCCAAACGGAATGCTCAGGTCACTTTAAAGCAGACGAAAGCTTACCGTCAGGCTGTACAAACGCAAGTTATCTCCAACATTGCCAATATGTATTATACACTAATGATGTTGGACCGTCAGTTGGAAATAACCAAGTCTACAGCCGAAATCCTGAAAAAGAATGCCGAAACAATGGAAGCGATGAAAGACGCTGCCATGTACAATATCAATTCAACCGGTGTAGAACAAAGCAAGGCTGCTTATGCCCAAGTGCTTGCCAGCATTCCGGACATCGAGCAGAGTATCCGTGAAACGGAAAATGCCCTGTCTACATTTTTGGGTGAAGCTCCGCACGCTATCAAACGCGGTACACTGGAAGCGCAAGTACTTCCGACAGAACTTTCTGCCGGTGTACCTATCCAGTTATTATCCAACCGTCCGGACGTAAAAGCTGCAGAAATGGCTTTGGCTAGTTGCTACTATAATACAAACTCCGCACGTGCCGCTTTCTATCCGCAGATTACTCTTAGCGGTTCTGCCGGGTGGACAAACAGTGCCGGAAGTGCGATTATCAATCCGGGCAAGTTACTGGCTTCTGCAGTCGGTTCTCTGACACAACCTCTATTCTATCGGGGACAAAACATCGCTCGTCTGAAAGCTGCAAAAGCACAAGAAGAATCAGCGAAACTATCCTTCCAGCAGGCACTATTGAATGCCGGAAGTGAGGTCAGCAATGCGCTAAGTTTATACCAAAAAACCAGCGAAAAGGTAGAATCTCGCCGGTTACAAGTAGAATCTGCTAAAAAAGCTTCGGAAGATACAAAAGAATTGTTTAACTTAGGGACTTCAACTTATCTGGAAGTACTGTCGGCACAGCAATCTTATCTGAGCGCGCAAATCTCACAGGTTTCCGATTGCTTCGATCAGATGCAGGCCGTAGTCAGCCTTTACCAGGCTCTAGGTGGTGGAAGAGAAGAATAACTTTAAACATATACTATTATGATTAGTCCGTTAGCTTACGTAGACCCCGAAGCAAAACTTGGCAAGAATGTAACTGTCCTGCCGTTTGCCTACATTGAAAAGAATGTGGAAATCGGAGATGACTGCGTCATCATGTCTTATGCCAGTATCCTGCAAGGTACTAAAATGGGAAAAGGAAACAAGATACATCAGAATGCTGTCCTGGGAGCGGAACCGCAAGATTTCCACTACACAGGAGAAGAAAGTAGCCTGATTATCGGTGACAACAACGATATCCGCGAAAATGTGGTAATCAGCCGTGCTACCTTTGGCGGCAATGCTACCAAGATCGGTAACGGAAATTACCTAATGGATAAAGTACACCTCTGCCATGACGTACAAATCAACAATAACTGTGTGGTAGGTATCGGTACGACTATTGCAGGAGAATGCACACTGGATGACTGCGTGATTCTAAGTGGAAATGTCACTCTGCACCAATACTGCCACATCGGTAGCTGGACACTTGTACAGAGTGGTTGCCGTATTTCTAAAGATGTACCTCCGTATGTAATTATGTCCGGAAACCCCGTTGCATACCATGGAGTGAACGCGGTGGTTCTTTCACAACATCACAATACATCCGAAAGGATCCTCCGTCACATCGCCAATGCATACAGACTGATTTACCAAGGTAATTTCAGTATTCAGGATGCTGTACAGAAGATTGTCGACCAGGTCCCGATGAGTGAAGAAATCGAGAATATCGTTAACTTCGTGAAGGCTTCGGAACGAGGAATCGTGAAATAAGCAAAGTTACTTTTCAATATTGAAAGGGTGACGCCTAATAAAAAAGCGTCACCCTTTCTGTTTATAGTAGGGCGACGCTCTGTGAGTTATTATTTCGTTTCCGTTTCGTAATTATTCAAACTCCAACGTACCGAAGAAGTCGGGACGGTGGAAGTCCGGGTTCTCTATTTTTATCGGATTCCATGAAAGGAAGTGGGGGGTCTGCAATTCGTCACCACACTTGTAAAAGTTAGCTTTTATCTCCTTCTCATCGAGTGATTCGATCTGATGCTTAAAGAATACAGCATAGGGAATAATCAAGGCAACTTCCCAATCAGTTTCTTCCACACGTTCTTCAAAAGGTGTATCACCCAGACTTGACCAGCGCTGCACAAGGTCAGTCACTTCCTTCGGAGCGTGTTCTCTACCGTTGCGGGCAGGACCGACACCTATCAGGATTGTTCCGATGCAGTTGCACTCTATATTATAATACACCCCGTCACCTGCCGGAATAGAAAAAAATTCCACACAGGAATCAGTCCATACAGAACCGTTGTCCGTTCCGTATCTGGCACGCACACTCGCTTCTTTAACTTTAAAATGTAACAAGATAGAGTTCTTCGTGTGAGCAATGCGAAAGTTTACTTTGGGTTTGTAGGGATATTCAGCCCAATTAACACATTGAACCGGTTGAAAATCTATCTTTTCTTCATCAAATAATCGGGGAAGCGAACAAGCCTCCACGTTAGCCGCACTAATTTTCTTTACTTTCATATTTCTATTGTTTGGATGATACAAATATAGTTACTTTCTTCTAATAAGGTTCACTGAAATGAAATAAAAACAACATATTTTGTATAAATGCTAATTATCAACTACTTAAACAATATTAAGAAAAAGATAATGTTTAACCCTCCCCTCTAACTGGAGACAAAGATAGAAAGTTCTATTAAGCGGTATTTAAGACAGGAATTTCCGGTATTCACTCCGAAGCCGGTTTTGTATGGCGATAATCATATTTTTCTATTCTCCACTGCTTTATACAGTTTTTCATAGGTGATAAAAGAACGTTTCTGTAATGCATCATATTCCTCTGCATGATTTTGTATTTTTATATAGATAAGAAGATGTAATATAAATATATCAGATTCAATCTGAACGGTGCTTCCCTGAACAGGTTACCGGCTTTTTAAACAAATACTTGTAACTTGACAAATGTGGTTAGAGTACATGTATTCATTCCTTTAAATACCAACTGCATCATACCATCTTAATTTATACGCTATTTATAGTCGGATTACAAAGAATTTCCCTACATTTGTTACGTTAATCTATGAGATCTCTCATTAATGTCCTGTCTACTAAAGAACTGCAATATTTCAAAGAACAATTTTTATATTAATAGGACAATAATGTGGTATTATAAGATATAGCTATATTATGAAGAACCTAAAAAGAATAATTTTTATACTACTTATCATCCTTCCTCTCCGTGTTTTTGCCGACTATGAGCATTTTAAACTTTGGGATATGTCGGATGGTCTATCCAATAATACAGTGAAATCTATCACCCAAGATCATTTGGGATTCATTTGGTTGGGAACATTCGACGGATTGTGCAAATTTGACGGAGTCGATTTTACCATCTTCAGACATGACTCCCAAGATAGTTTGTCTATCATCAATAACTATGTGGAAGTCGTAGCTTCGTTGGGAGATGAACTTTGGGTAGGAACCGAACGGGGATTGAATCTTTATTCTTATAAAGAGAATAATTTTCGTTTGTGCGAATGGATTCTTCCGACAGGTGAAAGACAAAAGATAACGGAAAGCATCAAAAATATCGTAGTGAATCAAGAGAGTGTCTTTATATTGACCTTTTCGCATCAACTATTGGTGCGTAAAGAAGGATGTGTCTTTGAACCGTGTGACTATAAAAAGAATATAGAATGGCTGTCTATTTCAGGCTATAAAGAGGGTTTATTGATCGGACATGCCACCGATGGTTTGTATGTCATTGATCCCGATGAAATGAGGATTCGGGCTCATTTCCCGTTTGACTCAAAGATACTGAGCGACTGTCTGTATTACAGTACAAATAAAGATATGATTTTTCTTGGTTTTGGTATAGGCTATCCAAGTCTCGCTTTTAGGATGAACAAAGAGAATAGCCTTGAAAAGTTGGAAGTCAGGATACCGTCAAGCGTAAAGACAATTGTCGATTATAAAGATGAAACATTATTTGGAACAGATGGAAACGGGCTGATGTTTTTTAATGAATCAGGATGTTCCGACATTTCTTCGGGGGAAAGTGATATGAGTAGTGATGCCATTTATTCATTGTTTGTAGATCGGAGACAGAATCTTTGGATTGGTACATACCGGGGAGGGCTGAATGCAAGTTCGGAACATTACGACTGGTTTCAGTCTTTCTGCATACAAAATAAAAAACTCTCGTATGATATGGTAACCGCTGTCGTTTCTCAAAAGGAACGGTTGTATGTGGGACTGGACGGCGGAGGACTGAATATTTATGATGTAAAAAATGACAAGCTACTGAAATATACAACGCATAATAGCGGCATTTCGGGAGACAATCTTTTGTCGTTATCAGTGGATGATGATTTCGCCTGGTTGGGAATATATGGCAAGGGACTCAGTCGCTATTCACTATCCGGTCACACTTTTAAGAATTATGTCTTGCCACCGGTTAAAGATAAAGAGAGTGCAAATAGAATATGGCAGATAAAGGACGATGGTGAGGGTAATATTTGGATTATAGCCGAAGACGTTTATTGTTTCAATAAAAAGAGCGAGACATTCACGGTAATCGACAATCTGAGTAACCTGAATGCTTTGAATATTATATTTGAAAACGATGTCATTTGGCTTTGTACGATGGGATATGGGCTTTATAAATTTGACCGGAAGACGACAGAACCTCTTGAACATTACTTTAAAGAATCAGAAAAAACGCCCATCCCCGGTAATATGGTACGGTATATGTTCATTGATTCCCGGAATCAAGTATGGTTCTCGATAGAATATGCCGGTTTATATAAATTAGACCAAAGTTCCGGGGAAGTCACTCCGTATGGAGTTGAAAGTGGCCTGACGGATACAAATGTAGTGGGGATGTTGGAAGACAAGTCCGGTTATTTATGGGTGAGTACATATAATGGCTTGTTCCGCTATAATCCTGTCAATGGAAAGTTTATTCGTTTTGGTAAGGAAGATAACTTGACTTCTACCCAATTCAATTATAACGCGTGTTTTCAAGAGGGTGATACAATGTATTTTGGAAGTACGGGAGGATTGTTCAGTTTCAAACCGGAAGATATTAAATATGACGGTGAACAGGTCAATCATGTGTATTTTACCAATCTTGAACTGTTGAATCATGAGAATAAAGTTGTGAGTCTCTATGGCATACAACCGGAGGATATACACTTGTCATATGATCAGAACTTCTTTACGATTCATTTCTCAACGCCGGAGTTGATTTCCCCTGACAAGGTACAATTCTCTTGTTATATGGAGAATTTTGAAAACGGCTGGTCTGAAATCTCCCATGCCCGACAGATATCCTATACTAATATTCCCCCCGGAGAATATTATTTTTATGTCAAGGCTTCCGACAATGAAGGGCAATGGACCGATAAGGCATCCTGCCTGAAGATTATTATCACACCCCCTTGGTGGAAAACCACTTGGGCATTGTCGCTTTGGGGCCTGCTAATCCTGGGACTTATCATTTTTATATTCTGGCTATACCGTCATGAATTGAATATAAAACATTTGGTACATTTGAATGAGATAGAGAAGAAAGCGGCTAAGAATATTAACGAAGCAAAGCTAAGCTTTTATACGAATATTACGCATGAACTGCGTACGCCTATTTTTTTGATAACCTCTCCTTTGGAGGAACTTCTAACGAGTAGGGAGGGCAGAGGGCCTGTTTCGGTTCCTAAATCTTTCCTGGTGAGTATGTACAGGAACGCTATGAAACTGAACAAGCTGATTAGCCGAATTATAGACTTCCGTAAACTGGAGTCCGGAAAGTTGAAACTCGAGCCGCAATCACTAAATCTGGTCACTTTCTGTAAAGACTTGACGGTGGATTATGAAGCTCTCTGCCAGCAGAAGAATATTATTTTTCATTTCTTGCCGTCACGGACAATTATTCGTGTCGAGTTTGATCCCGAAAAGATGGAGATTCTTTTGTCCAATCTCATTTCCAATGCTTTTAAATATACCCCGGAAGGAGGGAAAATCGTATTATCTATCGATGAAACGGACGAAAAAGTAACGCTAGTGGTTGAAGACAATGGCATCGGCATTCAAAAAGAATTTCAGGAAGTTATATTCGATCGCTTTTTCCAGATAGAAAATACCGAAATATTCTCTACGGGGGATGGTATCGGGCTTTCCTTTGTAAAGCACTTGGTCGAACTGCATGACGGAACGATACGCGTGGAAAGTGAACTGAACAAAGGGGCTAAATTTATAGTTGAGCTTCCCAAAAAAGAAAGAGTGGATGAACCTGTTTCTTCGGAAGAAGAAATCATTATTGTGCCGAAATCTGTAAAAGAGAATATGCTTGTCGTGACAGAGTCGGCCTCTTCCCCGGCAGCCCCCCACACCTTATTAATAATAGATGACGAGAGCGAGATACTCGATATGCTGGAGTGCTTCTTAAGCAGTGATTTTAAGATATTAAAGGCAAGTAATGGTATAGACGGACTTTCTTTGGTGCAAACCACATTACCCGATATCGTAATCTGCGATGTGATGATGCCTAAAATGAATGGGACGGATTTCTTGCAATTGATGAAAGGAGATAAAAAACTGGCCCATATTCCTGTCATTATGTTGACTGCCAAAACCTCGGAGGAGGACCAAATGGTGGCTTTTGATTGTGGCGCAGATGCTTATCTGACCAAACCGATTTCATTGAAATATCTCCGTAAACGGATCGATCAACTGTTGGCGCGTGTAGAATCGGCAGAGATGGTGAACTCATTGACGAAAACGGAAAAGAAATATTCCAAAGAAGAACAGAAGTTCCTGTTGAAGTGTCGGGAGATTATTGATAATAACCTGAATAATTCCAGTTTTGAGATAATGGCTTTTGCGGAACAAATGGGGATGAGTCATTCCACCTTGTACCGTAAAATAAAAGGGATGACCGGACTGACCGTTGTTGAATTTATAAATGAATACCGCCTGTTCAAAGCCGTCCAATATTTTAAGGAAGGCGAGACGAATATCGGTACTGTATGTTCCAAATGCGGATTCAATGATGTGAAACATTTCCGTGATCTTTTCAAACGTAAGATGAATATGACTCCCAAGCAATATGTGTTGAGTTTATAGCTGGATCAGATAATCTGATTCATTTATTCACCACGAATTGCCCCGAATCGCCCAATAGCCGAATTTCACCCTAAAAAAGCCGAATTACTTCCCTTTTAGGCAATGCATCCTGCTTAGTTTTGCGACAAAACGAGGGTGCAATGCCTTGAATAGTTAATTTTAAAATCAGTTTTATGGAAAAACATTTTTTCTTTATTTCGTTAAGGAAGACTTTATTCCTGACAGCGACATTTGTTTTATTAATAGGAAACACGCAACCTTCCTATGCAATGCTAGGAGTAGACGAGGAGTTGCAGGTTATGCAGAACGGCATAGTCAAGGGACGAATCGTCGACACAAACGGAGAAGCGGTGATTGGAGCCAATGTAAAGTTAAAAGGAAGCAATCAAGGAACTATTACTGATGTGGATGGAAACTTTTCTTTGGAAAATGTATCGGAAGATATCCTAATTGTATCTTATATTGGCTTTGAAGAGCAAGAAGTTGCCATTAAAGGGCGGAAGTATGTAAAAGTCATATTGAAAGAGAATTCGCAGCTTCTTGATGAAGTCGTTGTAGTGGGATATGGCGCACAGAAAAAGGTGAATCTGACTGGAGCAGTGGCGAGTCTTGATGTGAAACAACTAGAGAGTCGACCTATTACCAGTGCTTCGCAGAGCTTGGCAGGTAAGATAGCAGGTGTACATATTGCACAATCGTCCGGTATGGCAGGTGCAGACGGTGCGCAGATCACCATTCGCGGACTCGGTACGTTGAATAATACTTCTCCTCTTATCTTGATTGATGGGGTTATTTCTCCGAATATGGATGTAGTAAATCCAGCGGATATTGAAAGTATCTCTGTCTTGAAAGATGCTGCATCGGCTTCTATATACGGTTCGCAAGCTGCGAATGGTGTTGTATTGGTCAGTACAAAGAAAGGAAAAGCAGAAGGGAAGTCAACTTTTAATGTAAGTACAGGCCTTTCTTGGTCTAAGATGACTGACCAGAGTAAGCCGGACATGGTGACGGATCCAGAAACATTTATGCTCCTGATGAATGAGGCGCGAATCAACTCCGGATTAGAGTCAGCTTTTCCGGATGAAGTAATTGAAAGATACCGTACACCTAAATTCAGGGATGCGTGTTCTACCGATTGGTTTGATCAGATTTTTCGCACGGCTACTACCCAGGAATACAATATGAGTGCAAGCGGCGGAAATAATAAGACCAAATATTACTTTTCTTTAGGCTATATGGACCAGGGATCCATAGCATCCAGTGGTAACTATAAACGGATTACTGCCCGTCTGAACCTGGATACTTATGTACTTCCCAAATTAAAGATCGGAGCATCTATTGGTTATACTTACGGCGATCAGCGCACTCCGAACGGAAGTGTAGATGAGGTCTTTGCGCTTGACCTGATGCGTGCCAATCCTCTGAATCCGGCCTATAACTCAGACGGTACGATTGCGATGCCCGATAATACGACTTTGTCCTATACGGGACAGGTGCAAGGAGAGAATCCATTGACCAAGATGCTTTACAATGAGATTCATCAGAAAAACAATAACATTTACGGTAATGCTTTCTTGAGTTGGGACATTTTTCCTGAACTGAAAGTGTATGCATACTTCAATGCAAATGTGCAATTAAGAGATTATAGTGAGTGGAAGGGCTGTCCGGAGGTTAAAAATTGGCGATATGAGGAACTGCTTGCGGAAGGCGCCGATATGGAAGATGTGATTAGTGACGGTTATTATGGAAACGGAAGTTTGAAGATGTCGTCAGCCAGAGATTACCGGATTAACCCGTATGTTCAGATGGAATATTCCAAGTCAATTGGCCGGCATCATATGAGAGCCATGGTTGCTGCCAGCTATGAAGCGACCAATTACGACTATTTTGATACATCCAGAGGAAAGTACATCTCCAATTATGTGCATATTCTCGATTCAGGAGATCCTTCCACAGTGCAAAATAGCAGCAGTATGACACAATATGCCATTCTTTCCCAATTCGGACGTGTGAACTATGATTTTGCAGACAAGTATCTTTTCGAATTTAATCTGCGTCGTGACGGTTCTTCCAGATTCGGTTCCAATTTCAAGTATGGTATATTCCCTTCTTTCTCTGTGGGATGGGTGTTGACGCAGGAAAATTTCATGAAGAAGATTCCTACGATTAACTTTCTAAAACTGCGTGCTTCCTGGGGACAGCTCGGCAACCAGTATAGCAGCGATAATTTCCCTTATATTGCCAAGATCGGTTATGACGGTAATTATGTGTGGGGGAATGAGGTGGCAACAGGCGTTGTTCCGACTTCTTATGGTAACCCGGATATTCACTGGGAGACTACCAATGTGACGAATGTAGGTTTTAATCTTCATCTGTTCAATTCGGAGCTGGTGCTGGAAGGTGATTACTTTATGCGTAAGACAAAAGACATTTTATTCGATACGCCATTGCCGTACGAGACAGGATTCAAATCGGTGTTAACCAACCTGGCAGAAGTGCAAAACAGCGGTTTTGAATTATCGGCTACTTATCAGAAAAGATTGAAAGACTTCCATTTCTCCATTGGTGGTAATATGTCACATATTCAAAATAAGGTCAATGCCATAGACCCTGGAATGACCGGAGAGACCGACCGTCATATCAGTGGTAATAAAATTACGACTCGCAATAAACCGATGAATTCCTATTATATGTTGAAATGGACCGGCAAGATTTATCAGACTCAGGAAGAAGTGGATAACTCTCCCCATGTGAAAGGAGCAGGACCGGGTGACTTGGTATTTGAAGATATCAGCGGTCCTGAAGGAAAACCGGATGGAGTGATTGATGCCAATGACCGTCAGATATTGGGAACGGAATATCCGGCATGGACATTTGGCGCAAATTTATCATTTGGGTATAAAGGTATAAATATCAGTGCCGATTTTCAGGGGATTGCAGATGCTTATACCTATGGAACATGCGAATATTATACTCCGACATTCCAAGGTTCCAATTTTGGCCAATATTGGACGAAACGTTGGACTCCGGAACATCCGAGTGAGACAGTCCCGCGTTTGTGGGTTGAAAGCGGTCCTAATGTTGACTACGCCAACAGCTATTTCCTGATGGATAGAACTTATCTGCGTCTGAAGAATCTGGTTTTGAGCTATGACCTGCCGTTAAACATCATCCGTACGCTGAAGATGGAGAAAATGAGAGTATATGTTTCCGCTTCCAATTTATTCACCTGGACGAAGAAGGATTACCGGGGACTGGATCCGGAACGCTCCAACGGTGCAGGTGAACGAGGTGGTATTCCGCAAGCGATGACAGTGAAAATGGGTATTGATTTAACTTTCTAATAACTGAAACAGTATGAAAAAAATATATGTATTGCTTTTATCCGCTTTCTCGTTTATTATGTTGAGTGGGTGTAATGATTGGATTGAACTGGAACCGAAAGATACGGTGGCTAATGAGAATTTCTTTAAAACAAAAGATGATTTTGACCAGGCTGTGACAGGTTTATATTCCATGCTTCGCCCGCTGGATGATGAAGCCAAAGACGGAGCGTATTTTGGGAATCTGTATTGGGAAGTTTGTGCAGACGTATGCATGTATAAGAATAGTTGGACGCAGCCCTGGTTTGATATATCACGGGGTGAATTGAAATCCGTGACCGACAATGTCGCATCTTTATATCAGAAGGTGTATGCGGCTATTTCCTGGTCGAATACGATCATTGAACAGATAGAGGCCAAGCAATCGGAGTTTCCTGAGGACTTTGTGAATTATGTAAAAGGACAGGCGCATTTTGTGAGGGCTATATGTTACATCCGTCTGACAAGTCTTTGGGGGCCGGTTCCAATGATCGATCGTCTTTATCTTCCTTCCGAATCAAAGTTGCCGAGAAGCTCGGTTGATGATATAACGAACCAGCTGATTATCCCAGATCTTAAAATAGCTGTCAGCTGCCTGGAGATGACTCCTTATAATAACAAATGGGGACTTGCCACCAAACAAGCAGCTATGGGGATGAGAGTACGTGCTTATTTGTATAACAAGGATTATGAAAATACGGTGGAAGCTGCAAAGGAATTGATGGAACTTGATAAAACCTTAGAAAATTCCATGTTCTTGGACGATTATAAAAGCATATTCGCCAACTCGAATGAAAATAACCCAGAAATATTGTTCAGCCTGAAGTATGTAGCTAACGGAACCAAACAGGGAAGTACGTTCAATACTCCTTTTGGAAGCAAAATCCCCGGACTGCCGACAGGAAGCATGAATGGTTCATGGGCAACTGTATCTATCTTGCCGGAGTTTATTGATTCTTATCCATTGACTGACGGCAAGACGGTGGCTGAAGGATCTATGGTATATGATTCTCAGAATAAGTGGGCCAACCGTGGTCCCCGATTCGAAAGTACGTTTTATATTGGTGGTTATTCCGTCGTGAACGGTATGCCTTTCACCTCTGAGTATGTGTGCGGCATTGATGCACAGTGTGCGATAGATTATCCGTTAAATATCAACAAAGGATATATGAACGAAGATAAAAAGACAGAATGGTTGCAGGAAGACGAGTCCGATTTCATTATTCTGCGCTATACCGATGTGCTGTTGATGTATGCCGAAGCGAAAACGATGCTCGGGGATATAGACCAGTCTGTATTTGATATATTGGACGCAGTGAGAGACCGTGCCGGAATAGCACATGTGGCTCATACAACAGACCCGAAGGCTATGATGAAAATCATCCAGGATGAACGGAAATGGGAATTTGCTTTTGAAGGGTTGAGATACTTTGACATTCGTCGCTGGGGGATAGCTGCCGATGTGATTAATTCGATCACTTCCGACGAACTGTATAATTTCGGTTCGCACAAAGTCTTTGTTGCACCTGCCAACTATCTATGGCCTTTGCCGCAGGAAGCTACTGATGCCAATCCTAATCTGCTCCCCAATAATGAGGGATATTAATTTGAAACAAGAAGTAAACCAGTAAATAATAAGTAAATAATGAAACATATTATACATATCATCGTTTTGGCTGTTATTACAGTTGTATATATAAGCTGTGAAAAGGAAGATTATGCCCTTCAGCGTTTGAGTGCTCCTGCACAATTGACTGCTAGTCGCGGTGATACCTCAGTTTTCCTAAAATGGACGAAAGTGGAAGATGCTTCTTTTTATACATTGGTCAGAGGATTAAAAGTGATTGCAGATAGTTTGACGGTTGAATCTTATGAAGACGACTCTGCTCCTGATACATTGACTGAATATCGCATTTATGCTGTGGACAACCAAGGATGGCGTTCGGCTACTTACGCGGTGGATTCGGGTTATTTGGGAATCCCTGATGGCATTGAACCTCGTGTTCCTGCCAAGTTAGAAGCATCCGATACTAATATTGAAGGCTGTTTATTATCCTGGAGTGCAGGACGTTTTGCCACTTCGTATAAAGTGTATAAAAATGGCACGTTTTATAAAGAGGTGACAAACAAGAAGTTCCTGGATTATGCAGCTTCGGTGACGGGTGCTGAATATACTGTATATTCGGTCAACCACAATGGTATGTCGAAAGGTATTTCCGTGACCGGCAAAAAGGCTTATCAGTGTCTCGACGATTATGAAACCTACGAGATCGGAAGTGTGATTGAACCTTGGACATTTATTCAAGACCGTATCGGATATTATACAGAGGGGAATCCGCTTGTAACCAATGAAAGGCCTTTCAACGGAACTAAATCATTAAGCATTAAAAAAGGAAAAATAGAGTTGATGTTCGACTGGGGCGGAGTGTGGAATGACGGTTATTATACCATAAGTTTCATGACTTATAAGGCATCCGGCCCATTCAAACTTTATTCAGATTTTGGTATTGATGATACAGTTCAGGGTACAGGCGAATGGGTGCAATATAACTATCAGACCGGTCTGCTGAAAGCCGGAGATAAATTCAAGATGGTGATAGATTCAAGAGAGGATGACGATATTCTCTATGTGGACAATTTGTCGATAGAATACGCAAAAGAATAGTTCTATTTTGATGATACAGACATGAGAATATTATATCATTATTTCTTATTGACCGTTTTCCTTCTATTCAATGTACCGGATGTTGGTGCATCGAGACAACTCTTTGCCATACATCCGGTCATCTACCCTTATCCGGTTGAGCCGATGGAATATCCTGAATATTCCCGGCGTCCTTATCCGGCTCTTTCCTGGAGTGATTTCGATCATCGGACTCAATTCGTAGCCGGGCGGAATGTTCCGTCAAACGAAACTGAACTGGCTGATGTTCCGGGGTTGGTATATCGTCCTGGTGCTTCATTCTTAAAGAATCAGGAGTTTACGGGAAAGTTGCAATATATAGGAAAGCATGGAATGTATCTTCACAACATAGGTGGGTATGGACCGGGAAGTCCTTTTTATGGAAGTTTTGGTGAATATATCGTGCCGGAGTGGCAAACAGAGCAAATCAGAAAGCACCTGGGACACCGGTTTACCGGATTTGATGTAGGAGAACAGGATGGCCGGTTTAACTTTACCTATAAACAGATAATGGAACCGTACATTCCGGATCGCAGAAGGCAGTATCTTGCTTCCCAGCCTTATTTTGACCGTGTCGCTGCAGATTTGGGAAACTGGTGCAGTTCGTTGAGTGTACTGTGGTACTGGCATTACATTCTAAAAGAAGGATATACGATTCTTGCAGGGGCGGAAACACAGAATAAGATTACCAACGGACAGGTGCAATATATGCATCTGCGCGGAGCGGGAAAGCAGTACGGTATCTTGTGGTTCGGTGATGTATCGGTGTTTGATACATGGGGATATAAGAATTACTCCCGAGACGAGAAATACGAGCGTGTGAATAAAGGAGGAAGTTTATCGTTGTTTAAACGCTCTTATTATACACAGTATATGTATAATGCAACGATACTCAGCATGGAGTCGGGATGGTGCGAAGGTCATTTTGCCACTAACAAGGGAGAATTGACTCCTATTGGTAAAATGCATACCGATTGTGCGAACTTTGTAGAGAAGTACGGACAGCCGGGCTGTATGGTTACACAAATCGCTTTACTCAATGATTTCTATTCCGGTTGGATGCCGGCAGACCATATCGCAGGCCGATTTCAGGTTTGGAACGGGATGGATTATGAAGCAGGTGACTTTCTTACGGATGCAATGATAAGTTTATTTTTCCCGAATTATGAACGGAGTGGCTTTTTTCATGATGAAACGGGAGCAATGTGTGCGACTCCTTATGGGGAGAATGCCGATGTTTTACACAGTGATGCACGTGTGGAAGTGATGAAACAGTATCCTGTCATGGTGGCTGCCGGAAACCTTTTCAGTGGTGGAATGGAGTTGGCGGATAAAGTGAAAGAGTATGTTCACAAGGGCGGTACTTTTATAGTTACGGCAGAAAATGCCGCACGTATTTGGCCGGAATGGAAAATCGGTAAAAGTAGAACCGTTCCGGCTGGAGGAATAGTCAGGATAGGAGAAAATGAACTTGTAGAACGGGGGAACTTTGAACTTTATCGGGCTTCTTTGCCCGATGAGGCTCATGTTCTGGCAATGATTGGCGGAGAGCCGGTAGCCGTTAACATTCCCGTTGGGAAGGGGCAAATTATACTTTCGCTTACAGCTTATGGCCTGAATGCTGCTCCCTTGGAATACAACAAGCCACCTACATGGATGCAAGGTGGTTTCAACACTTTTCTAGGCAGGCCATATAGTTTACTGAATCACTTCCGGTCGATAGTGGATGCAGTATTTAAATCTGTACAATTGTTTGAAGTGGGCGAGGGTCTTGGAGTGATAGTGAATTATCTGGAAGAAGGCAAATATCGGCTGGCGATTTATAACAATACACTGGAGAGCCTGCCTTTTTCAATACGGTCGAAGATTGGAAGGATAAAATCAATAGATGAACTTTCGACAGGAGACAAACTGTTTCAGGCTCAAGGATATTGGCCGAATGGGATACGGGGAGATATGAATGGAAAAGATAATGATTCGTATATTTTTGGAGGGGATATACGTTTGTTCGACGTATCCGTTGATGAAGAGAGAGTAGAATTGGCAGAGAAGATACAGCAGGCGAAACCTGTGAGTCACCGGCTGTTGGTATTTGACGATATCTTGTTCACCAAAGAAACAATCAGATATATGCCTACCTTTTTCGATTATTTTAGCGGAATATCCGTTGAGGGCGATAAGTTGTTACAGGCAGACAGCTACGCTTTGAAAGAACAGAATAAGTGGTTCTGCTTGCAGAAATTACAGATTACTGCGGATTTGCGGAAAGGATTTGCTTCAGGACGCTGGACGTTCGACAGTAGTCTGCCACAGTATAAGCAAACCTTGATTGAGCTGAAGGAAATAGCAGATAAACTCTCGCTTCTTTATGGAGAAGATGTACTGTTTATACCGTCAACGCCGATAGGTTTTTCCATTCCCTCTGAATTAGCAGATTTAAATTTTCAACTAGTGAAAAGTCCAGGACAAGGTATGCTCAAGTCAGCTGGCGATGGTTATGAATTGCTTGATACACCGAGTTTGGATTGGGAAACAGTTTATGGACTTCTGAAAAATAAGTTACCTGCCGCACAGCATATATCCGGTGGACAGCAATCGTCTCAACAGCATGTATTGCCCGATAATAGAAATCATATTCTGGCGTTGGACAGATACTCCAAAGGGATTCTTAAAGATATAGATGAAATTGATTGCTTCTATAACGCATTCGGCGGAGTCTGTGTGAGCGCGGAATACTTGGCAAATTATTCATTAGACGCACTTCGTGAAGAGAAGAAGTTACTTGATGAGCGTGGTATATCTATGGTGGTTAGTTTCATAGAAGAGATAAACCATTTCCCGGGCTTGACTTTATGTGATGCCGTTCCCGAATATTATGAGAAAAGCATGGATTATTATAAGAGGATACTGGATAAAATGGGGGAATTACAAATAGGTGTGGCATTATTTACGACGCATGGTCGGGTTGAGAGTGACAAGTATCCTGCGCAAAAGGTATATGTTGGGATGAAAAAGACCTTTCGCTATTTGTCGGAATATGGTGAGAAAAGGGGAGTTCGGTTACTGCTGACTAACACACGGTTCAGGATTGCAGATACAGTAGATAAACAGATAAAAATGATACGCGAGATAGGAGAAAGTAATATCGGGATAGCTTTGAATCTCAACCATCTTTCGGAAAGTGAGTCCGGCTTGTATGTACGGAAATTCCGTAAACAGTTGAGGGAACGATTGGGTGCAGTGATTCTGGGAGGTCCTGTTTCCTATAAACATTCGGAATACTTACCTGTCCCAAATAGTGACAAGTCGGTTCGGGTAGCGAATGATTTGGAGGGGGTATTGTTAATTGATAAGGTTTACCCTCTTGATAGAGAGCGTGTGTATAAGGACTGCCAATATATGGGTTGGATAAAGGAATGAGATAACATCTGTATTTATAATCGGATTTGGATAGAATATTATAATAAGAATTGGATATGAAACAAGAGAAATTAATTCTTCTTTTTTTGCTGTGTTTATTAAGTGATACCCTGTGTGCTAAAGTTCAGACAGACGAACTATGCCGGCAGAGTATCAATTTCAACCGGAATTGGAAGTATATGCAAGGTGATTACACAGGCGCTGAACGGACGGACTATGATGATAGTAGTTGGGAAACAATTGGAATACCTCATTCCTTCAGTATTCCTTATTTTATGTCGAAAGACTTTTATACAGGCTATGGCTGGTACAGGAAGTCTTTTGAATTAACTGCGAAAGATTTGAAACAACAGCTTTTCGTGGAGTTTGACGGAGTATTTCAGGAAGCGGAAGTCTTTGTTAACGGAAAGAAGGCAGGTACACATACCGGTGGTTATACAGGTTTCTATTTTGACATATCTTCAGCAGTCCGCATGGGAAATAATGTGATTGCCGTACGCGTAAATAATATTTGGAAAGCCAATGTAGCGCCCAGGGCGGGTGAACATGTGTTTAGCGGAGGTATATATCGTAATGTCCGGCTGGTGAGAAAGTCGCCTGTACATATTGACTGGTACGGTATATTTGCGACGACACCGGATTTGGCAGCGCATCAAGGCAAATCCTCGGTAGTCAGGGTTTGCACGGATATCTGTAACAAAACGAATAAAACGATGGAATTCAAACTCTTGACGGAAGTAAAAGATGCCGAAGGCCGAATACTTGTTTCTGTGGAGAATGAGGAGAAAGTGGAAGCTAATTCTATGAAGAAGCTTGAACAAATCACTGAAGCGGTCAATCATCCTACCTTATGGCATCCTCGCCATCCTTATCTGTATAAAGTAGTCAGTTCAGTCTATCAGGGGCAAATGTTGATAGACCGAGTAGAAACACCTTTCGGATTTCGTTGGTTTGAGTGGACTGCCGACAAAGGTTTTTTCCTGAACGGAGAACACTTGTTTTTCAAAGGAGTAAATGTACATCAGGATCAGGCAGGCTGGGGAGATGCCGTGACGGAAGCAGCCATGCGGCGAGATATCCTATTGATGAAAGAGGCTGGCTTTGATCTCATTCGTGGTTCGCATTATCCTCATGCGCCTGCTTTTTCGCAAGCTTGCGATGAGGAAGGTATGTTATTCTGGTCGGAAGCGCCTTTTTGGGGAATCGGAGGTTTCAGACCAGATGGTTACTGGGACTCAAGTGCTTATCCGGTGGACAAGAAAGATGCACAAGCATTCGAAGCAAGCGCTTTGCAGCAGTTGGAGGAGATGATACGTATTCATCGTAATCATCCTTCTATCGTGGCGTGGAGCATGTGTAACGAAGCCTTTTTTTCTGCACCGGAGGCGATGAAAGGGGTACGTCGCCTATTAAAGAGAATGGTTGATTTGACTCATCAGCTCGATCCGTCACGTCCCGCAGCCATTGGAGGAGCGCAACGTCCGTTAGGGGATGAGAGAATAGATAAGATAGGTGATATCGGAGGATACAACGGAGATGGAGCAACGCAACCGGATTTTCAGAATCCGGGTATTCCGAATGTGGTATCCGAATATGGCAGTGTGACTGCCGAACGTCCGGGGGAATATAATCCTGGATGGGGCGATTTGCAAATGAACGATGGGTGGAAAGGAACTCCATGGCGCAGCGGGCAAGCGATATGGTGTGGCTTTGATCATGGAAGTATTGCCGGCAGTCAATTGGGAAAGATGGGAATTGTAGACTATTTCCGTATTCCCAAACGCTCCTGGTATTGGTATCGGAACGAATATACCCGGGTGGCACCACCGGAATGGGCGGGAGAAGGCGTTCCTGCGCAACTGCGATTAGAAGCATCTCGCACTGATAATATCCTTACTGACGGCACGGACGATGTGCAATTAATGGTTACGGTCCTGAATGCAGCGGGAAAACCTGTTAGTAATTCCCCTGCAGTAGAACTGAGATTAGTTTCCGGTCCAGGGGAATTTCCAACGGGAAATATGATTCGTTTTGAACCGGACAGTGATATCCGTATCATGGACGGGAAAGCGGCTATTGCTTTTCGCTCCTATTATGCGGGAACCTCTGTACTCGAAGCCACCTCTCCGGGACTGAAACCGGCACGTATAGAGATTGTTTTTCAGGGAAATGAGGCTTATAAAAAAGGGCTGACTCCTGAAGTGAAAGAGCGTTCTTATGTACGTTTTGTAAGAGAGAAGAAGGAGAAAGCGGTACAGGAGTTCGGTCGGAACAATCCTACTTTTTCCAGTAGCCATCACGAAAATCAAGTAGCGGGATTTGCTGCGGACGGTAATTTGCAAACCTATTGGCAGGCATCCAAAGATGATCCCGCTCCTTTTTGGATATTGGATACGGAGAAGGAGCTTGAATTGAAGAATATTCAGGTTCGATTTCCGAAGGAAAGCATCTATCGCTATGTCCTTGAAGTGTCGGGAGATAAAGTACATTGGACAGTCGTGTCAGACAAACAGGCTAATAGGAGAAAAGAGTCGCATATTGCTGTGGATTTTCCTGATGCCGGGGTTCGTGCACGCTTTGTACGTATCCGGTTTGTGAAGAAGTCACCGGCAGTTATTGCAGAGGTTACAGTAAGGGGAATTGTATGCGAATAAAATAAAATTGTTATAGTAATCGTTATATAGCTTATGTTATTGAGAAGAAATTTTATCAAGAGTATTTGTGTGCTTTTGCTTTTTGCCGGGCCGGTTGCGGGTGTTGAACAAAAGACAGAAACCGTTCCCATGCGACTATGGTATGACCGTCCCGCAACGAACTGGATGACCTCTGCCTTGCCTATTGGTAATGGAGAATTGGGAGCTTTGTTCTTTGGTGGTGTAGAGTCCGAGCAGATACTCTTTAACGAAAAGACTTTGTGGACAGGAAGTACTACCACCCGTGGGGCTTATCAGAAATTTGGTGATGTATGGATTCATTTTGATGGGCAGGAAGATGTCCGGGAATATCGTCGCGAACTTTCTTTGGATGAAGCTATAGGCAAAGTGAGTTATACGTCGGCTGGAACGCATTATTTACGGGAGTATTTCGCCAGTCGTCCCGATGAGGTAATTGTGCTCAGACTAAGTACACCGAAAGCCGGGAAGAAACTTAATTTTTCCGTCAGCCTTGCCGACGGACGTCCGGGCACCCGGCAAGAAATCACCAAAGATGGTATCCTGTTCCGTAGAAAACTGGATTTATTATCTTATGAAGCTCAATTAAAGGTCATTAATGAAGGTGGCACATTGGTGGCGGATAGCAATAAACTATGTGTGAATGCAGCCAATTCCGTCCTTATTCTATTGACAGCAGCGACCAATTATGATTTATCTTCTGCTACCTATGTGGGAGAAACTTCCGGACAACTGCATAAGCGCCTAACAGACCGGCTCGCACGGGCATCTGCAAAAGGTTATGATCAGCTGAAATCCACTCACCTGAATGATTATCAATCTCTTTTCAACCGCGTCCGGTTTGATTTGAGGACAGCAGCAAAGACAGGGGGAAAAATAGGAATGAAAACAGAAATCCCCTCTGTTCCCACGAATGAACTGGTACGCCTGCATAAAGAAGCTCTTTATTTGGATATGTTGTATTTTCAATATGGACGATACCTGATGATCGCTTCGTCTCGTGGAATGAATTTGCCGAATAATCTACAAGGGATATGGAATGGAGATAATGCTCCGCCCTGGGAATGTGATATTCATAGCAACATCAATATACAGATGAATTATTGGCCTGCTGAGGTCTGTAATCTTTCCGAATGTCACGAACCTTTCATCCGGTATATTGCCACTGAAGCTCTTCGCCCGGGTGGTAGCTGGCAACAATTAGCACGAAGTGAAGGACTCAGAGGATGGACTGTAAACACACAAAACAATATATTCGGCTACACGGATTGGAATATCAACCGTCCTGCGAATGCGTGGTACTGCATGCATCTGTGGAAGCATTATGCTTACACACAAGATATCAACTATCTGCGTTCTGTGGCCTATCCGGTCATGCGCAGTACCTGTGAATATTGGTTTGACAGGCTTCAATTAACGGCTGACGGTGTACTGCTTGCTCCGGCAGAGTGGTCGCCTGAACATGGACCTTGGGAAGATGGAGTGGCATATGCCCAACAACTAGTTTGGCAACTTTTCAGCGAAACCATGCAGGCTGTACGTGTCCTGCGAGGAGCAGGCATTCCGTTGGATGCAGATTTTGTAAGGAAGCTGTCGGAGAAGTTGAAACGCTTGGACAATGGTGTCACACTAGGTGCCTGGGGGCAAATACGTGAGTGGCGGGAAGATAGTCAGAAACTTGATACCTTGGGAAATCCCCATCGGCATCTCTCCCAATTGATAGCTCTTTATCCGGGTAATCAGATATCTTACTATAAAGACGCAAAATATGCAGATGCGGCAAAAAGAACGTTAGAATCACGTGGAGACTTGGGGACGGGGTGGAGCCGTGCCTGGAAAATCGCTGCCTGGGCACGCTTGCAGGATGGCGAACATGCTTACCGTTTGCTAAAATCTGCTCTTGACTTTTCTACACTTACAGTTATTAGCATGGATAACGACCAAGGCGGAGTTTATGAAAATCTTTTTGATTCGCATCCACCTTTCCAAATCGACGGTAATTTCGGAGCTACGGCAGGCATTGCCGAAATGTTACTGCAAAGTCATCAGGGATTTATCCACCTGTTGCCTGCCTTACCTTCTGTTTGGGCAAATGGCAGTGTGACGGGATTACGTGCGGAAGGAGACTTTACCTTTACAATGGAATGGAATGCCGGACGGCTAACACAATGTGCCGTTACTTCCGGTCATGGTGGAGAATGTCGGATATATTGCCCTGCTGCCCGTTGGTTGAAAGTCAAAAATAGCAAGGGAGAAAAAATTACGGTTTCTTCTATTGATAAAGATGTAATCTCCTTTTCTACTGTAAAAGGGGAGACTTATAACTTTTCCATATTGAAATAATAGTCTCTGCTACCCTCTTTGTTTCACCAGGCTTTGGAACAAAGAGGGTAGCAGAGACTATTTTCGTTTGTAGTAAACTACAACATAGGTTGTAATTGCTTTCTTTGTATCCAAATTGGGCAAGTTAAAATTCAACTCAAATTTAAAAAAATTTGCTCTTGATTCACCTCCATGATTAGTTTTTATGATTAATTGTCATGGTTGTTTTTTAGGGTTAAAATTACTCTTTTCTCAAATAGAATACTGATATCCAGTGCCCTTCATAAAACTTCTGACTAATTTTGCCTCTTTCGAATAAAAACAATATATTTGCCAGTAGTAATACCTTAAAAAACGAATTAGTGAGAAAAGTAATCCTTTTATTTCTGCTTTTTTTAAGCGTAGACACCGTCCGTACACAAGGACAGAACATCACTTTCAGCCATTTGACCACTGATGATGGACTTTCTCAGTTTTCTGTCAACAGCATGTATATTGATGAACAGGGAATTATATGGATCGGTACGCGCGAGGGACTAAACCGGTATAACGGTAATGATATCAAGAGTTTCAAACTTAAAAAGAACGACCCGAACAGTCTGTTCAGTAATACCGTACTACGCATCACCGGAAATAGAAATGGTAAAGTGTACCTGCTCTGTACCGATGGTGTGGCGGAATTCGATCTGGCGACTCAAAGGTTTAAAACATTGTTGCAGGGGAATGTAGACGCTATTTATTTTAATGAGAAGTTATATATCGGAAAGAGGGAGGAAGTCTTTGTATACAATGAAAGTACGGGCAACTTCGACCTTTTCTATCATCTCGCAGGCAAAAACATCACTCTATCCTGCCTGCACCTGGATAAAAACAAAAATCTGTGGATGGGAACTACCAGCAATGGTATATACTGCCTGTCGGAAGATAAAAGCCTTTCCCGGCCTGTCACAAAAGGCAATATAACCAGTATCTATGAGGATTCTTCCAACGAACTGTGGATAGGGAGTTGGGAAGAAGGACTTTACCGTGTAAAAACAGACGGCAACATTGAAAATCTTCGCCATAATCCGATGAATACGAACAGTCTATGCTCCAATTTTGTCAGAAGTTGCTGCGAAGATAACTCCGGGGATTTATGGATAGGAACATTCAACGGACTGAACCGATATGACAGAGAAACAGGTAAGTTTCACCTTTACACCGCCAATGGAAACAGTCCCGACGGGCTTACCCATTCTTCTATCTGGTGCATCGTAAAAGACGGGCAGGGAACAATCTGGCTGGGAACTTACTTCGGCGGAGTGAATTACTTCAATCCTGAATATGAAATCTATACCCGCTATAAAGTGGGAGACACGGAGAAAGCAGGTTTGAGCAGCCCGATTGTAGGCAGAATGACGGAGGACAAGGACGGTAATTTATGGATTTGTACCGAAGGCGGTGGTGTAAACGTATACGACCGGATCAATAATACATACCGTTGGTATCGCCATGAGGAAGGGAGAAACAGTATTTCGCACAATAATGTAAAAGCCATCTATTACGACCGTGCTAACGAGATCATGTGGATAGGTACCCATTTGGGAGGATTAAACAAGCTCGACCTGCGTACTAACCGTTTTACAGTCTACCGGATGAAGGCGGGAGATCCGACCTCGTTACCCTCGGATATTGTTCGCGACATTATACCGTATAAGGATAAGCTGGTAGTTGCCACACAGAAAGGTGTCTGCCTGTTCAGTCCGGCAACAGGTAGTTGTGAGCAGCTTTTTCAAGAAACAAAAGAAGGAAGAGGAATTGGCATGGTGGCCAGCCTTTGTATAGACAATGACGGTACCCTATGGGTTGCCGCCACCGGAGAGGGTGTTTACTCTTATCGGTTCGACACTGGCAAGCTGACCAATTATCCGCATAACCCTGCCAATCCGAACAGTCTCAGCAACAACAACATTAACAACATCATGCAGGATAGTAACGGCAACCTGTGGTTCTCCACTTCCGGCAGCGGGCTTGACCGTTACCGCAAGGAAAGCGATGATTTCGAGAACTTTGATATGCAGAAAGACGGTTTATCCAGTGACTGCATTTACGAGGTATTCGAATCATCGATACAAAAAGGACATCTGTTGTTGATTACTAACCAGGGATTTTCAGAATTTGACTATCCGAACCAGAAGTTCTATAATTATGGCACGGAAAACGGATTCCCGTTGACCGCCGTCAATGAGAATGCGCTGTTTGTGACACACGACGGAGAAGTGTTTTTGGGTGGTATCCAGGGAATGATTTCTTTCTGGGAGAAGAAACTGCATTTTTCTCCCAAATCTTACAACATACTTCTTTCCCGTTTGCTGGTCAACGGTAAGGAAGTAACCCCTGGAGATGAAACTGGGATTCTGGAACAGTCAATCTGCCATACACCGGAGATTAAATTGAGGGCGAACCAATCAATGTTCAGCATTGAGTACGCCACTTCCAACTTCATCCCCGCCAACAGGGACGAAATTCTTTATCGCCTGGAAGGCTTCTCCGACGAATGGAATCATACGTATCGCAAACAGACGCTTATCACTTATACGAATCTGAATCCGGGCAAGTACACACTTGTCATCAAATCACAGCGGGACGGGATCAAAGAAGCCAAACTGCTGATTATCGTCCTTCCGTCCTGGTATGAGACATGGTGGGCTTATCTGATTTATACCATCGTCACTATCAGCCTGTTGTGGTATCTTATCCAGAACTATAATTCAAGAATCAAACTCCGCGAGTCATTGAAGTACGAAAAGAAGCATATCGAAGACCTGGAAGCACTGAACCAGTCGAAACTCCGCTTCTTTACGAATATCTCGCACGAGTTCCGTACGCCGTTGACACTAATCGTCGGACAGGTGGAGACGTTGTTGCAGGTACAGACGTTCACACCCAATATATATAATAAGGTATTGGGAATCTACAAGAACAGTCTCCAGTTGCGGGAACTGATTACCGAGTTACTCGATTTCCGGAAGCAGGAACAGGGACACATGAAAATCAAAGTGAGCCGGCACAACCTGGTGAATTTCCTGTATGAGAATTATCTGCTCTTTCTCGAATACGCCAGCAGCAAGCAAATCAACTTCAAGTTCAATAAACAGAAAGACGATATTGAAGTGTGGTATGACCAAAAGCAGATGCAGAAAGTAATCAATAACCTGTTATCGAATGCATTAAAGCATACTAAAGCTGAGGATACTATCTCTATCAATGTATCGCAGGAGGAAGACTATGCCATAATCGAAATAAAAGACACCGGCTCGGGCATTGCCGCCGCGGAGATTGATAAGATATTCGACCGCTTCTACCAGACCGAGCACCTCAACTCGTTGAATACCGGAGCCGGTACAGGTATCGGGCTGGCACTGACGAAAGGTATCATTGAGCTTCACCAAGGCACCATCCGCGTAGAAAGCGAACCGGGCAAAGGAAGCAGCTTCATTATCACCCTCAAACTGGACAAAAAGCACTTCACGGAGGAACAGATAGCACAAGAAAGCACAGAATCAACGATCCGGCAAACGGAAACGATTGTTCCTTCAGTGGAGATAATACCTGATTCGGAATGGAAAGAGGAAGAAAATAAACGGATTGAAGGCGCCAAGATGCTGATAGTGGAAGATAATGAATCTATCAAGCAGATGTTGGCAGGTATCTTCGAAACGTTCTATCAAGTCAGTACCGCTTCGGACGGAGAAGAAGCTTTGGAAATGATACAAAAAGAGATGCCGAGCATTATACTGAGCGATGTCGTCATGCCTCGTATGTCCGGTACGGAACTTTGTAAACGGATCAAGACGGATTTCAACACTTGCCATATCCCGGTTGTGCTGTTGACTGCACGCACAGCCATAGAGCACAATATCGAAGGACTGAAGATCGGTGCGGACGATTATATCACCAAACCATTTAATACAAACCTGCTGATTTCGCGTTGTAATAACCTCGTGAACTCCCGCAGACTGCTGCAAGAGAAATTCAGTAAGCAGCCGCAGACTTTTGCACAAATGCTGGCTACCAATCCAATGGATAAAGAGATGCTCGACCGAGCAATGGATATTATCGAACGCCACTTGGATGATACTGATTTCAATGTCAACATCTTTGCCCGTGAAATGGGTATGGCCCGCACCAATCTGTTCACCAAACTGAAAGCGGTGACGGGACAAACGCCGAATGACTTTATTCTGAACATTCGCCTGAAGAAAGGGGCTGTCATGCTACGGAATAACCCCGAACTGAATATTACGGAGATTTCCGACCGGATTGGCTTCTCTTCTTCACGCTACTTTAGTAAGTGTTTCAAGGAGATTTATCATGTCAGCCCGTTGGCTTACCGCAAGGGAGAAGAGAAAGAAGAAGGAGACGGGGAAGAAACGGACAATTTGTATAATGGTGATAATAATTAATTTATGTATTCACCTACCACCTCCCCCTACGGGTACTCCTCCTTCCCGAAGGAGGAGAATTAAAGATACTGCCGATTCGCTCTTGCAGCCATAAAACAGGGCCTTTTGTGCCACAAGCGTGCCAAAGGCTTGGCAGGGTCGTGCCAATACGTTGGCACAAGGTCAGCAAGATAACTTCGAAAAACAAGCAAGGTTATTAAGGAGAACAAGCGTAGAATCTTCACACTTCACATCACAGAGTAAAGCCTTTCGTGTACTATTTTGTACTTCACTTGTACATTCCTGCTCCTTCTTTTCCTTTCAATCATTTACCTTTGCTTCCAATAATTCATCCCTTAAAAATCAACTTCATGAGAAACGTATCACGTATACTTCCGCTATTGCCCGGCATCGCAATGTTGTCAGGATGTAATAATGCCGCTCAAAAGAATAACGGGCAAAACGACCAGAAGCCTAACATTATTTACATATTCGCCGACGATCTTGGTATCGGTGATTTAAGCTGCTACGGAGCAACCAAAGTGAGCACACCCAATATCGACCGTCTGGCCGGACAAGGCGTGCAATTCACGAATGCTTACGCAACTTCCGCCACCAGCACTCCTTCCCGTTTCGGGCTCCTCACGGGTATGTATCCCTGGCGTCAAAAGAACACAGGTATCGCTCCCGGCAACTCGGAACTTATCATTGATACTGCCTGTGTCACTATGGCGGATATGCTGAAAGATGCAGGATACGCCACCGGTGCCGTTGGCAAGTGGCATTTGGGACTGGGACCGAAAGGAGGGACAGATTTCAACAAACAGATCACTCCGAATGCACAAAGTATCGGCTTCGATTATGAATTTATCATTCCGGCAACCGTAGACCGTGTGCCATGCGTGTTTGTGGAGAACGGCCGCGTAGTGGGTCTCGATCCTAATGACCCAATCACCGTCAACTATGAGCATAAAGTAGGCGACTGGCCCACCGGAGAAGAAAACCCGGAACTCGTAACGTTAAAACCCAGCCAAGGGCATAACAATACCATTATCAACGGTATCCCCCGCATCGGTTGGATGACAGGCGGCAAGTCCGCTCTCTGGAAAGACGAGGATATAGCCGACATCATCACCCATAAAGCGAAGAAGTTCATCACTTCCCATAAAGAAGAACCTTTCTTCTTGTATATGGGTACGCAGGATGTACACGTGCCACGTATCCCCCACCCGCGTTTTGCAGGAAAAAGCGGACTCGGCACCCGTGGTGACGTTATCCTCCAACTGGACTGGACCATCGGTGAAATTATGAACACGTTGGATAGCCTCAACATCGCCGACAATACCATTCTGGTCTTTACCAGCGACAACGGTCCCGTCATCGACGACGGCTATCAGGACCATGCCTACGAGCTTCTCAACGGCCATACCCCAATGGGAATCTACCGGGGAGGGAAATACAGCGCTTATGAAGCGGGCACACGTATCCCGTTCATTGTCCGCTGGCCTGCCAAAGTAAAACCGAGCAAGCAACAGTCTCTTTTCTCACAGATTGATGTATACGCCTCACTCGCCTCACTGCTGAATCAGCCTTTGCGCAAAGGTGCAGCCCCCGACAGCCAGGAACACCTGAACACGTTCTTAGGCAGGAACAATACCGGTCGCGAATACATCGTCCAACAGAATCTTAATAATACGCTTGCCATTGTAAAAGGGCAGTGGAAATATATCGAGCCCAGCGATGCTCCCGCCATTGAGTTCTGGACGAAAATGGAACTTGGCAACGACCAACAGCCTCAGCTCTACGATTTATCGTCCGATCCTTCGGAGAAAACGAATGTGGCGAAACAGCATCCTGACATCGTAAAAGAATTAGCTGAATTATTGGAATCTGTAAAAGAGAAATAAATATACCGGAATAACAGAATTGTATGATTTTATACCAATCCTGAATCATTCTATCCACAGGAGAGAGCGTAAATTGCATACATTTGTAACAGAGAAACGATAAAGTCACATTACAACCAAAGTAATATACTGCACAATTCTTCTAACCTTTATCAACAGATTTATATAAAAATCAGACTTTGATCAATTTACCCCCAAAAGAGAGAGGCCCTTCGAGCCCCTCTCTTTCTTTAGTTGATATTTCTCGTATCCTCTTATTTCAATGCCTTCAACCAGGCAGGCACAAAGCCCAGGCGTTTCTCCAGCTGTGCTTCGTAAAGAGACTGCGGCTCTACCGGAGTTCCATTACTTTCGTCCAGTTTTACTTGCTCCTGCACAAAATTCAACGGTTCGCCATGAAAACCGACAATAACGGGCGGAAGGAACTTCCAACCTTTAAAGCCGATACGCCACCAGTCGAATACACCGGCAGGAGCCGAATTACCGCTTGCCGTGCGCGATCTTTCCGAATACATATTCCAAATAGTGAGGTCATCGAGGTGATTGGGAAGTTGGTTGTAATCACCTCCCTGACGATACTGCATGAATCCACCCGTACAATTATCAATCAGCGTAGCACGCGGCTGCGTGGCATGAGACTCAAAGCAGGCATCCAATCCCCAATGTACCCGCCAAATGACAGCACCCATACTCGGTTTTGAGACTCCGCAAGCATGATATTGTCCTGCCCCCTGCTGTATGACGCCTCTATTATCTATTAGAGGTCCGTTGGTACGATCGGTCACTTTGCCGATAAACACCCGCGACGACCCTTGCGACCGAATGGCGGCATGGCCACGATTACCGTCTATCTTAATATCGTAGGCGGACACGTTAGCGGAAGACGTAATCGAGTTGGCCTCACTAACACTTATAAAGTTCACCCGGCGCATCCACGAGTTTGTCAGGCGTGTCATCTTTATCGGTTTATAAGCACCGTCATGCGCCCAGTTTCTGTGATGCTGAAAATCATCGGTGGCATGTCCTACGAAAGTCACGTCTTCTATACCGACTTCCTCATAATGCGGATATTTGTGGATCGCCCAACCCCAACGAGAATCAACTTCGTGCATTATAGGTTCTTTAAAAGTGATTACATTCCCGCTTTTTGCCACAATTTGGTGGAAGTCCTGCACCTGCACACCTACATTTATAATATTCTCCATTGTCGGCTCGGGTGCATAGGGAGACAACTCGTTGCGTACCAGTTCCGGGTCATTGTTCTGTAAATACAGGCATACCCAGTCACCTTTACTCAGCGAGGCCGCATCAGATACTTCCACGCTAAAAGTACCTTTAGCTGCGTTACCCGTAACATCACAGAGTTTCGACAACCCGGAGTTATGTTTAATATCAATCATTACCGGCGACGAATACATGGTAGTAATATCATCCGGCAAGTTCGGAGTATCCATTATCAGCTTTGTTCTTCCTGCGCCATCTCCCTTAATTACAAAATGGCCTGCGAATATATAGATACTGGAACTTTTATTATTTCCTTTACTATCCAAAGAATATGCTTCATCACCTTCCTTTCCCAATACCGGCTTGCCCGGCTCTATTGTATTGTCATCGTCATTATGCAATACGTATTCTCCTTCCGGGAAATAAATGACAATCCGGGCATTTGCATTGTTGTAATTCTTACCGTCCTTACGGGTCATGTTATTCTCCTGCAATATGCTTATCAAGGCTTCACGGGCAGTCATACCACGGGTTTCCATACGTTCTTTCACATTGAAAACTTTATATCCTAATGAGAAAGCCTCCGGAGGTGTCACTTCTCCATGTTTATATCCGGCATACGAATAATCCAACAATACATTGTCATCACTATTCATCAGGAACTTTTTCCACGCTTGTGCTGTGCCGTTATTGCGGGTATCCAGTTTAAGCACACTCCCGCTTGTACGGGATTCCAAAGTGATTGTATTCGTCTGTTCATCTAAAACAGCCGAACGGTAAAGAGAGAAATCAACAGCCGTTTTTCCTTCCAATGACGGAGCCGGAGTGTCACTCAAACGTTGCCACTGATAGCCATTGTAAGAAACTTGCCAACAGCCGTCCTCCCCCAATGCAATTTGAGGAGTAAGAATGCCTTTTCCTGTCTTGTTTAAAGCAGGAGCCGGATTGCCATGCGTATCTGTCAGAATGCGTGAAGTACCTTCCAATTGATAATTCCAGTAACCTTCTTTATCAATTCCAAGAAGGGGAATATCTTTATCGTCGGCAGTTTGAATATAAACATCCGCTATCTGTCGGTTACTCAATTGAAGTTTGTAATTACCCTTCTCGTCAGAGGTGTAGTCTACAATCTCGGCTTTGCCATTCATCATGGCCTGATAAGCCGCGATATTAGTATTGTATTGCGCAGTGAGTTCTGTTAATTGTTCCGGTTGCTCGGGAATAGTTGGGTTATTTATTGCTTCATCGTCCGAACAGGAAGTGAAAACTATGACAGCAACCAACATACAAGTTGTCGCTATACTATGTAAATCAAGTTTCATGTTTTTCATATTTCTAAAGTCTAATAATGTTATAAAGGCGAAGAATCCGTTAAACCCAATATTAGCATTAATAGATTCTTCGCCTTTATCAAATTTAATTGCAGCAACTATTCGATAACTGCACCTATACCTTGATATTCCGGTTTAAGAGTATATTTTCCTTCAATGTCAACCAACGTTTCAAAAGGAGTCTCTTTTTCTATGGTTATTACATTATCCTTAAAACCTACCGGCGCGGTTCTAAAATACTGCCAAGTCATCTGAGTATTTTCAAGAGAGGTAAATATTCTATTATTAGAAAAGTCTGTTTCATTGAAAGTAGCTGCACCAATCATTAAAGTAGATAACATTGGGAAAGTCCCACTAGCTGCACAATCCGTATCATACCAGAATAGATTATTTTTCATCGTCCATCCTTCTTCAGCGGTTACTTTAAAAAAGCCGGAGCTATTTCCATGATTACTTAGAATATTAATAACCGTGTTATTTTCAATACTCACATTATCAGAGAACTTTGCATTCGTTCCTTTCAGTAATGCCACAAATAGAACAGAGCGATCCTGTGTAGAGCAATAGAAAACATTATTATGAATCATTATATCTCCATAATTCCCATTATTAAAATTCAAGAAATTAATAACTTTAGTAGTTGCCGATGGAGCCGGCACTGCAATATAACAAGACTCAACCAACAATTTTGATATACCTGACGATGCATTATTAAAATAAGAGAACATCTTGTCCGCCATCATCTCAATCTTACAATGATCTAAATACAGTCTTTCTATTACATCTTTACTTGAACTAGGAAAGTTAAACCAATAATTTGCGGTTAACTCATCAGGAGATAAAGTAATCTCCTTACATAACATTCCAATTTTCGACTCCACATTTTCCAAAGAGACAATCCCTTTGGTCATTACTTTTGAAGAATAATTACTATTCTTTTTCTCTCCTATCAGAATCAGGTCACTCACTGCACCAGTCCAATAAGCCGTAGCACCTTCGGCAATAAAGTAAATACCGCTTTCGGAGATTGATTCACCTTCTTTTACCAATACTCCATTCGGGTTATCATATTTATTAAGTACTACATCACCGATCCTGATATCAAATCCTGCCTGATATTCAGCCCAGTAACTATCACTGGTAGTTTTTGCCTTTATCTGATCTGTTGCCGAATTTACTCCATGAGTCACTTCTACAATAATCGTACACTCGCTCGGAGTTGCAGGAGGTGTCACAGTCACTGTTACTTCCGTTGTTCCAGCCACATATTCCGACAGTTTTGCATTCCAATCAGCAGGTGCTTTTACTCTTACTAAATCACCTTCAGCCAAATTTACTTTCACAGTAAAGGAAGACGCACCTCCTCCGGCTACCAACCAAAGATCATCTGTTACACCTTCGGGAACATTAATTGCACATTCCAATCCTTTCACAATAGGAATCAGATACTCCTTTCCGCCAAAAGTAACTTTAAAATTATCTCCGTCAACAGTTGCGTTGCTGATAGGATTCGAACCTGTATTTATACCTTCAGCCAGACCGTTTTCCAATACTTTCCAGGTTGAACCGTTGTCATAACTCACATACCAATACTTTTTATCTCCATCGGCCGGATTGGGTGCAATCTTAAATTCGGGAGTAATGGTAGCATCTTCCCCATTCTCCGCTTGAGCACGCCAGCCTGTATCTGTACCACCAATAAACCAATTACCATTTGCACCGATCTCAATAGAAGGATAGTTGCCTCCGGTCACTCCCGGAGTCAAAGTCAATGTTTCGCCATTGCTTAAGGTCAAGGTATAAGTATCACCATTGATAGAGTAATCGGTAATAGTCTTGTTGCCGTCCAACAGCACACGGATAATGTTCATCTCATCGTTCAACTGCTGTACCTGTGCCTCAACATTCGTCACACGATCTTTCAAGGCATCAATGTCTCTTTCCAAATCGTCTGTATTACATGACACAAAAGCCAATGCAAACAAACTGAATAATATGAATGATTTATAGTATTTCATAATGATTTCTTCGCTTAATTATTAATTCAACTTATTCAGCAACCGTCACCTCTAATGATTTAATCAGACGATATCCTTCCTTAGAGAATATCTGGAAATAAACAGTATATTTGCCGGAAGCCAGTCCTTTTGTTTTAATCGTCAGATTATCGGAAGCGTCATCAGTCAAGACTACCTGTACAGGTGTGGGATCTATAATCACTCTGGCTACATTCGTCTGTTTTGCCGTCAATACCGCTGAACCTCCCTTCGCTACATTTACAGAAGTAATATTCGATGAATCACCTTGAGAGAAAGTCATATCCAACCCTCCCAATAAAGGGATCTCGGTTTTCGAGCCGTCTGTAAATTCAAAGGTCACGATATTACCGTTCACCGTTACATCGGCAAATATACCTCCCGGAATCTCTCCAATATTGGCAATGTTGTAACGCCCGTCTATACGTTGAGGTTCTCCACCGCCAACGGCATAACACCAGTAACCGTCCGCATCAATCGAGATGGTTGGAGTTTGTCCGTCGGAACCGTCTACGGGAACAGCAGGACAAGGATTGCCTTCTTTATCTTTCAATTCAACGGTTCTACCGTCAAGGGTATATGTCCAATTTCCGGCTTCATTAATGCCAAGTGTAGGAATATCTCCCGCAGGCTGTCCGCCATAAACAACCAATTCCGTACCGTCACTCAGTGAAAGTGTATAGTTACCCTTCTCATCCATTGTATATCCGGTTACAAGAACAAGTCCTTTCACTGCATCTTGGAAAGATTTGATGCTCGTATTCAAATTTTCGAGATCATCTGTCAAAGCATCCAAACGAGCATTCAGATCGTCGATGTCTTTACGTATATCATCCTTATCATCACAGGAGGTAAAGGTAATGACAGGCAATAAGCAAACTAATAGTATCAATATCTTTTTCATAATTCTTAGTTTTAGCGTTGTGCACCATATTGAGTGTAACCTTCTTTGGGAATGAATGTCCCTGTAGATTTGTTAAAAGTAGCCGGATCAGTGGTATCATAAAGATCAACATCATTACTTGTAAAACCAACTGAAGTATCACCTATCTTATTTTGGAAAACATTCAGATTCAATCCGGTTTCAAAAAGATAAGCATAATTGTTCTCGGCTATTGTTACCTTAGATTCTGCCGCAGATGCCACTCTTATAAGGAATGCCGGATATTCACGATAAGTAAAATAATAAATGTTCTTATTGACTGTGATATCACCAATTTTCGAAGGATAAACAATAGCGGAAGTTTTCCCATTTGAATACCCTGATTCAATATCAATAAAGGTATTGGAAGTTAATGTTAGTTTATTCACACTATAACTTGGCCCTTGGAACACCTTAAAATTCTCCACGTTAGAAGTGGCTTCCGGAACTCCTGAATAATATACAATATTATTTTCAAATCGAAGTTCATTACAGTTCATATTAGTAACCAAGTACAAATTAGTTCCAGTATTTTCAACCTTTATATTAGTATCAGTCATTCCAAAATAGCCAATACTAGCCTTATCTTTCACCTCCGGCATAGCAAAACCCGATCCAAATAATAAGCCGCTTATTGTACACCGGTCGATTATAATACTAGCTTCCTTAGATTGAACACGTACAGGATAAGTTGCTGTTGCTGTATACTTTATATTTGTATTTTTACAAATCAAGGCATTACCAAGATAAATAGACTTATCTATGTTCAGGTTTATTGAAGTAACCTCATCTGAATTAGGAATAATAATTAGATTTTCCACAACTGAGGTTCCTTGGTTATATGTCAATGTCAAATCGTTTGCAGACACGAAATAAACACCACCGGCTATCGCCCCATTAGTAGTAATCTCTTGTGCTTCACCATACTTTTCTTTTGTAATCTCCAGCCCGCCTACAATAACAGCCTGTCCTTCATTATACATATCCAGATTAGAAGCAAGTCCTTTCGGATTCTTCACTTTTATCTTGTCAACTGCCCAGAACAAGCCTTCCTGTACCTGAACAGTTACATCGGCAGTATTATCCGCCGCGGCTCTCGTTAACGTTTTATTCTCAGCAGCCGGAGCAAAGATCAACAACTGATAATTATTTCCTTTTTCATCGGCAACATCCAGTTTGTTCAAAGTAGCTCTCCAACCTTGCGGATAAGTAACCTGCGGATTCTCACCTTCAATCTTAGCAGGAATCACCACTCTTTCTCCTTTATTGATAATCAGGAAGTCCTCATCATCAAATGCAAGACCTGTTCTATCAATAGCACAAACCAAAGTTGCCACGATAGGAAGTGTATGCACAGTCCCATCTTTAAGAGTCACAACAAAGTTGCTACCGTCTACTTTGGCAGATTCAAAGATCTGGTCGCCTAAAGAACTGCCACCGGCAATCCCCTCTCCACCGGGAACATTCGCCCACTCACCGTCACCGAAACGTATCTGCCAATTTCCATTCTGTACACGAAATTCGGGATAGCCCTCCCCATTCTTACCGTTCTCTCCTACGGCTACTACGCCGGTAGAAATACCGTTGATATACCATTTCCCATCATCTCCTATCGTAATCTCCGGTTCGTTGACTGTTCCTTCCTTACCGATAGTCAATGTCAGCTGGGTATTATCACTTAAAGTTATGACATATTTCGCAGCAACCCCATTCTCTTTAACAGTCTCCACTTTACTGACTGTCTTATTCTGAGGATCAAGGATGTAGCCGATCACAGCCAGATTATCATTCAACAGTTTCACCTGCTGCTCGATAAGCGTCACCCTATCTTTCAGGTCGTTTACATCGTCTTTCAGGTCGTCTATAGTACACCCCGCAACCGCAAAGCCCATGATAACGAAAAGTATATACGATTTTATGTACTTCATAATCTATTAGTATTTAAAGTTATTCTGTTACATTGATTATCAATTCACAAGTCTTGGACGCCACATGTGAATAATTTGCGTTATTCATCAGAAACGTAGCAGTATATGTACCCACCTGATTATAAGTATAAGAGTAAGACTCCAGATCCAGAGAAATGTCTTTTACCTTCACTCCCGAATCCGGTTCGGGACATTCCGCCAGATTCAGATAATCGGAAACAAGCCAATTATACTTCCAAGGATTATTGGCAGCCGTACCGTTAATAGTAAATCCGCCGCTTTTTATACTGCTCAAGTTCCACATGCCAGTCACTCCCGTTGAAACAGAACCATATTCAAGATCTTTAGGCATATTTTCCGGAGCCTGTTCTTCATACTTCGTCTTATTCTTCATGTTCAATGGAGTAAAGCCGAAAGAACTTGCATAAGCAGTAGTGACACGTCCGTTCTTCCATTTGGTTTCCACACACATATTCAGAATATTGAATGTAGACTGAACAATAGTAGCCTCCGGATCTTCCGGATTATTGGCACTTATTGCTTCTTTCTGATCTCTGTTCAGCACTAAAGCCAGCGTCAGTTTCTTGCCAATATATTCTTTGACCGATTTACTGAAACTCAAAGCTCCGGCTGCACTGGTCACAGGTGCTTGCGGCAGTTGCGCACGTGTGATAAGTTCCTTCCAGGGAGTATTCTTCTCCACAAGTACAGAATCAGCCTCGAAATTATTCTTGCTCATTCCCGGGAAAAAGATCGTATTTCCCGGATTATCAGGATCTTCTTCTTCCGCCAGATACAACACATCAAACTGGTCTTTGCATGAATTGGCTACCCCGTATTGAGCCCAAATCGAAAACTTAAAGTCGCATGACACAATATCTTCTACCGAAATCTCCTTCCGGTCACGATAAATATACTGATGACCGATTTCGCCACTGAAGAAAGAAATGTAATCAGGATCACCGTGAAAGAGAAACTCGACAGGAGTCCCCTTCTTTACAGTCAGGATGTTGCCTTCGTACCGTACATTCTCATTGGTAGCCACAGTTACACTGACATCAGTCAGATCCCGGTCCAACTCTTTTTCGCATGAAGCAAACAAGAGAGTTCCCAGAGTTAGTATTAAGAATTTATATGTTTTCATCGTTGTATTCTCTTCAAAAATTATTAATTGGATTAAAGCGGATTACCAACCGGGGTTATTGCCCGTAATCAGTTTGTTGACAGCTTTCTCGGCATCCGGAATCGGGAAGTACTGATAAGCGGAAGATACCCGGAAGAAAGGTGCAGCCTGCCCTCCCTGAGTCCAGTTGTTTCCACTCTGTGCCAGCACTGCCTGCTCGTTCATCTTATCTACAAAGTCTCCCCAACGAATCAGGTCGAAACGACGGAGATATTCAAAACAAAGCTCCATTGCACGCTCATCCTTTATAATAGTAAGAAAGTCCTCACCTGAAGTAATCTGACCTGTAAGATCTGAGATTCCGGCACGGTCACGTACCTCTTTCAGGCATTCTTCGGCCAAGGGCGTCGGGGCACCGTTATATTCATTCTCCGCTTCCGCAATCATCAGCAACACATCCGAGTAACGAAGTATAGGGAAATTGATAGAAGTACGGTTCTTGTCCTTCTTTGCAGCAGGCTCATATTCCCGGCGGAACTTGGCACAACACAAATCTTTCCTTTCCTTACCGGCAGCAACCGCTTTTTTGTAAACATCTCCAATCTGCTCCACCTTACTGTTATATTCTTCACCCTCATTGGCTCCCTCATAATTATACGATCTGTCTCCGTACCAGCCGGCACCTTTCACCAGATCATACAACGCCTTGTTTTCAAAAGTTCTTCCTACAATTCCCAAGTCAGTACGGTCCGCAATTCTACGATATGTAAAAGGGGCAATGTTCCAGGTGAAACGTTCATTATCACCATTCGCCACATACAAATCATAAAGTTTCGGAGTTGCCCAAATAAAGCCATAAGAATATCCCGGGTCAGCCTTGCCTACAACATTAGATAAAGAAGAAAAGTCCGAACACTGAAGCCCGATCGTATTTCCGATACGGCCTTCCGAACGCACGTCTCCCGTTCCGTCTCCGGCAAACTCAACTTCCCAGATACTTTCATTGGCAGTCGTATTGTATTTGTCGGAACACATATCAATAAACGGGTCCCAGTAATTAGCGGCAAGCGTATGCCCCTGTGTCCGCACTTTCTGGCCGAAATAGCTGGCACGCTCGAAATACGACTTGTTTTCCGCATCGGCCGGTTTACCGTCGCGCTTATGTTCACCGGCCCAGAATAAATAGACACGTGCCAACATACCCCATGCCGTCGACTTGGAGATACGTCCCGGCTTATAGCTTAACTCTCTGGCAGAGAGCAGCCCTCCGGTTTCTTCATCGGCAGCCTCTTCCATTTCTTTCACGATAAACTTATAAATCACGTTCTTATCCGTACGTGCTATATCCTTATTAGTCACCGTTCCGGACGAATAGGTAGACTCCGTCTTGAACGGCACATCTCCCCAGCACTGCACCAACGTAAAGTAATAAAACGCACGTAAGAAACGAGCTTCCGATTTGTATTGCAAACGGCTCTTATCACTCATTCCGGGGACATTGTCTATCTGTTCCAGAAACATATTGGCACGCTCGATGCCGTTATACAAATTGAGCCAGAGGTTGGTAACCGCCGCATCACTGGTGGTAGTGTTATTACAAATCAATCCTGTATTGGAAATACGTCCGGTAGACCCTCCATAAAACTCCAAGTCGTCACCGCCTGCAAGAACCATGTAATCACCTCCGTAGAAAGTTGACTGTCCTAAGTTCGAATAGATACCGGTCAGGAATGATTGTGCTTCCGCCTCATTCTGGAAATAGTTTTCCGGTACGATTTTATATGGTTCCTTCTCCAAAAAGTCACATGACGCTATCGTACATGTAGCCAACAAAGAAAGGAATGCTATTTTTATCTTTTTCATATCTTCTCTATTTTTATATGATTTCAACTAAATACTAAAACCCAAGATTAATTCCGAAGTTGACAGCATAAGCCCTCGGATAAGCGGAATAGTCAAGTCCCGGTGTCAGGGCACTGTTACGGATAGACACTTCAGGATCATAGCCGGAATAGCCGGATATTGTCCAGAGATTCTGTCCTGCTACGTAAACACGGGCAGTAGAGATTCCCCATTTCCTAAGCGCTTTCTTCGGCAAAGTATAACCCAGCGTCAATGTCTTCAGACGCAGGAAAGAACCATCTTCGATCACACGTGAAGATACAACCTTGTTGGAACTTGAGTTCTTGGCTACCGGTATATTGCTTGTCGGGTTTTCCGGTGTCCAACGGTCGGCATAAGTCGCATACTGGTTCAGGTTACGTGAATTGTTGACGTTTTCAAAGAACAAGCGGTTCGCATTCAACACATCATTTCCGTAAGACCATTGGAAGAAGATACTCAAATCAAATCCTTTATATTCAAAATCATTCGTGAAACCACCTGTATGGATAGGCAAGCCACGTCCGATCATCGTGCGGTCGTTCGTGTCGATTATACCGTCGCCATTCAGGTCTTTATATTTAGGCATACCCGGCTGAGTGTTGTTCTCGCTGGAGAAGTAAGGAACTCCCCGACGCAACACATACGTATCACCAGACTTATAAAAATCTTCGTATTTGTAAGTACCTTCATACATATAGCCGTACATCATACCCATTGAATAGCCTTTCTTCGCAATGTAAGTAGGCTGTGAATTGTACGTCTGGTCGAAATAAGCGGAGGTCAACAAGGAAGTCTGATTCTCCGCCAACTCCAATACCTTATTCTTATTAAAGGCAATATTGAAATTTGTGCTCCAACGGAAACCGTTTCTATTTATATTTATTGTATTCAGGGTAAATTCCAAACCGGAGTTACGCACTTTACCTACATTCTTCATTGCGCTATAATAACCGGTAGAATAAGGCAAGCTTGCATCAAGAAGCAGATCGCGGGTCGTTTTCATGTACCAGTCTACATTAATGCCAATTCGTTCGTCAAAGAAGCCCAGGTCAAGACCGACGTTCCACTGTTCCGTCGTTTCCCACTTCAAATCTTTATTCGCTAGCGAGATAGGTACCATACCGATGCTGTTCTGATTGTTCTCGAACGGATAAACTCCCGAAGGAAGATTGTTCGATGCCGCTTTCGCCATTTTCAACAAAGCATAGGCTTCATATTCACCTACACGGTTGTTACCAGTCAACCCCCAACTGGCACGCAACTTACCATTGGAAAGAATGGACTTATATTCCTTCATGAAGTCTTCTTCGCTGAAGTTCCACGCCAGAGAAGCCGAAGGGAATAACCCATACCGATTCTTTTTGGCAAACTTGGAAGAACCGTCGACACGGAAAGAAGCCGTTGCATAGTACTTTGACATATAATTATAGTTCACACGTCCGAGATAAGACATCATAGACCATGAGGACTTTTCAGAGCTTGTCGTACTTGGGATACCTTCGCTCATGCCGGCCATGCCCAAAGATTCATTGGGGATATTGGTGGTCTTGAAAGAATAATATTCATAGTCGGAATTCTGCAAAGTAATACCAAGCAACGAATTAAAGAAATGCTTCTTGTTAATGTTAACCTGATAGGTCAATACATTTTCGTTCAACCAGGTCAGACGTTGCTGGCGGACTACCTGTGCATTCACCTTATCCATTGAGATCGGGCTACCATAACGGGTCTTTGAGTTATTAAACGTATCATTGCTACGGGCATCGTACGTGTAACCGCCGGATACCTTCAGTTTCAATCCCTTGATAAATTCATATTCTACAAAACCGTTCAACTGAAGGTTATTCGTATAGTTCTTACGATATTCGTTCTTCAATGACATAATCGGGTTGAAACGATAGTCATTAGTCGGTTCTACTGATGAATCCAGCGCATTGTCCATTAAGGTGCTCAACGGAACATCCGGTTCGGTAACAGGGCGGTAACCCCATACACTATAAAATAAGTTATTCATACCGCTGGATGAATATAAAGAGGTAGAGCTACCGGTCTGAATGGCACGTGCATAGTTGGCAGTAACACTCATATTCAGTTTGCCACGGCGGACAACGGTATTCATACGAGTCTGGAAACGTTTGTAGTTGGAGTTGAGCACGATACCGTCCTGATCGAAATAAGAAGCCGACGCATTGTAACGTACCCCTTCCGTTCCGCCCATCAGGCTGACGTTATGGCTTTGCTGCCAAGCTGTGCGGAAAATCTCGTCCTGCCAGTCATACTGCGGAACACCCCGGTAATCTTCCACCGTCCACTGCTTGCCTTCATGCTCAATCAGGTAGTTCTTTTGGGTATCTGCCGGAAACAGTTCATTCTGCAACTTCACAAACTCATACGCATCCAGCATTGGAATTGTATTGGTGACCTGCTGAAATCCGAAACTTCCGTCATACTTGAGTTGAGGTTTTCCAACCTTTCCTTTCTTGGTCGTGATAATAACGACACCGTTAGCACCACGGGCACCATAAATGGCAGTGGCCGAAGCATCTTTCAACACTTCAACGGATTCAGCGTCGGAAGGGTTAATGGTAGCCGCAATAGCAGGATCTTCTACCGGAAACCCGTCAATAACATATAAAGGTGAATTATCCTGGGTCAGAGAGTTGTTACCACGGATAACGATATTCATCGTTCCGCCCGGCATACCCTCGCCCGAACTTACGTTTACTCCGGCAATACGTCCACCCAAAGTCTGGTCGAATGAAGAAGCAGGCGTTTTCAGCAAATCTTCCATATTTACTTTCGCCACTGCACCGGTCAGGTCTTTCTTCTTCACCTCCTGATAGCCTACGATAACGACTTCGTCCAATGTCTTCGTATCTTCCTTCAAGATGATAGACATGGGCTTGGCCGTCTCGACCGGCAATTCCTGGGTTACATAACCGATAAAAGAGACTATAAGAATAGACTTCTTATTAGGAGCATTCAACGAGAACTTACCATCAAGATCTGTTATCGTACCCTGAGTACCGCCCTTGATCTGAATACTGGCACCTGGGACCGACTCCCCGGTTTGATCAACGACTGTACCCCGTACAAGTACTTGGGCTACTGCCACAGAGAAAGAAAATAAGGTTAACAGCATCATACTGAAGCCTCTCTTCCATGAAAAATTTGTTCGGAATCCGGTTTGCATACTATTAGTTTTACATTTTTAATTAGATTTGTCAATGCGCAAAATTAAGTACTGATACCCTAATTTACAGGCCAAAATTATTCAATTATGATACAAAAACATACATATACCAAAGTATATTCGATGTATCTTTGCACAAAAATAACGTAATGCAAGACATTCTACCCATTCACTTCGCTCCATTGCAAGGCTATACGGATGCTTTTTACCGTAATGCACACGCTGCCTGTTTCGGTGGCATAGACAGTTATTATACTCCGTTCGTACGACTGGAAAAAGACGGTTTCCGGAATAAAGATGTCCGTGAGATCGCTCCGGAAAGTAATCAGGTGCCTCATTTAGTTCCTCAACTCATAGCTCCGTCCATAGAAAAGGCGGAGACAATCTTATCCCTTTTTATAGAAAAAGGATATAAGGAGGCGGATATTAATCTGGGCTGCCCGTTTCCGCTTCTGGCTAAACGGCACAACGGTTCCGGCATTCTGCCTTATCCGGACGAAGTGAAAACATTATTGGGACTGACTCTGAAATATCCGCAAATCAGTTTTTCCGTAAAGATGAGACTGGGCTGGGAGAATCCCGACGAATGCCTGCAACTCGCTCCTATATTAAATGACCTGCCGCTACGCCACATCACGATGCATCCCCGTCTGGGAAAACAGCAATATAAAGGAAGTGTAGACCTCAATGGGTTCGACGCTTTCCTGAATGTCTGCCAACATCCGCTCATATATAATGGCGACATTAATTGCCCGGATGACGTTCACCGCATCCGGCAACAATTCCCCGCATTGGCAGGAGTGATGATCGGACGCGGACTGCTCGCAAACCCGGCATTAGCTTTGGAGTATAAGGAAAACCGTACGCTGACACCCGACGAGATGAAAGAGAAACTGCATATCATGCATACTTCCGTCTACAATCAGTACGCCGCACAACTGGAAGGAGGCGACGGGCAGCTTCTGAACAAGATGAAAACATTTTGGGAATATCTCGCACCGAATGCGGACAGAAAACTAATGAAAGCAATCCATAAAAGCACAAGCCTCAGCAAATATAATCAGGCTATCCAAGCCTTTTTTAGTCAACGATAAACTGATTACCAGTTATTTTGTGTAATTTTGCGCCCGTTTATAAACAAGCACATTATGAAAAAATACATTTTAATCTCGCTTTGCCTGCTAACGGCCGCAGGCAGCTTCGCACAGAACAAGGATTTCAAGTTTAAATTCTATGGGCAGATCCGTACCGACTTCTATTATAATAGTCGTGCTAACGAAGAAACCGTAGACGGATTATTTTATATGTACCCCAAAGATAAGGTACGCGATGAGGACGGAAACGACTTGAACTCAACGCCGAACAGCAACTTTTATACCTTGTATTCACGCTTGGGCGTAGATGTGGCCGGTCCGAAACTGGGAACCGCCAAAACTTCCGCCAAAGTAGAAATTGATTTTCGCGGTACAGGTACCTCATACTCGGTAATCCGCCTCCGCCATGCTTATTTGAATCTGGATTGGGGCAAGTCCGCCTTATTGCTGGGACAGACATGGCATCCGCTGTTCGGAAATGTCTCCCCTCAGATTCTGAACCTTTCCGTGGGAGCGCCTTTCCAACCGTTCAGCCGTGCGCCGCAAATCCGCTATCGCTACACTGAAAAGAACTTCCAACTTACGGGAGCTGCCGTATGGCAGTCGCAATATCTGTCGCAAGGTCCTGCCGGAAAGAGCCAAGAATACATAAAGAAAAGCTGTATTCCCGAAATCTACATCGGTGCCGATTATAAGAACGGAGGTTTATTGGCTGGTGTAGGAATCGAAATGTTATCATTGAAGCCACGGACAGAAGCTACCGGAGAAAACAATAAGAAATTTCAAGTAGACGAGCGTATCACCACTCTTTCCTATGAAGCTCACGTTAAATATACCAATAAAGACTGGTTTGTTGGAGCAAAAAGTGTTCTGGGTTCCAATCTCACACAGGCTTCCGGTCTGGGCGGATTCGGAGTGAAGTCTGTCAACGAACGTACCGGAGAACAAAAGTACACCCCGATACGCTTTTCCAGTTCTTGGCTGAACGTTGTTTATGGACAGAAATGGAAACCGGGCGTTTTTGTCGGTTATGCTAAAAACTTGGGGACAAGTGACGAATTATATGCCCCTGATGGAAAAGCACAATTATATGGTACAGGTACAAATCTCGACCAACTTGTCACTGCCGGAGCAGAACTTACTTATAATGTCCCTCATTGGAAATTCGGTTTAGAATATACGCTAAGCTCTGCATGGTATGGTTCTCTTAATACATCCAGCGGTAAAATCAAAGATACTCATGCCGTATGCAACAACCGCATTGTTGCAGTTGCCATGTTTATGTTCTAATCTCTCCCACTAATTTATTTTAATCATATATCTGCCACCTGTCACCGATTGCAGCTTAACGTTTTGGTTATAAACGGATAAGGCTGTGACGGCAACAGGTGACAGCATTGTGAAGGCAATTTTGCTGTCACCGGAGCTAAAAGACAACAGAAGTAATAAGATTAAAAGTTTCGCGCCTTGAAACTTTTGGTTTACCCATGCGAAACTATAGTTTCATCAGCTTGAAACTAAAGTTTCAAAGGCTTGGAACCATTGGTTTCTTACCGATGAAACCAAAGTTTCTCTATGGGGAAACTGTAGTTTCAAGCAGGTGGAACCATCTAAAACCGTCAATACAAGAATAAAATATGCAGCGGCTTATTCGCTTCTTACCTCCTTAACTCCACTTCAAAACTAGCTCCGTCCTTACAAGTAAAGCAAAGTACAGTCTGCTTTTTATCTGCTGAAACCACTTTACAGAAAGGAGTCTCCTTAATCTTCCAATATCCTTTCACAGTTACCGTCACCGGAATCTCTTTACTTTCGTCATTAATCCACGGACGGGAATAAATGCTGCGTTCCACTCGTTTTCCGTCTTCATCAAAGGCTTCGTCACTCGGTCCGCGATATAGTGCCAAGTCCGGTTGAGCTACGGTAAGCAACAACTTGTCGGACGATTCTTTACGAATCATCACCAGACAGGAAGTATCCGCACGCTGCAACAAATCACCGGGAAGTAACGTTTGTGGGGTTTCAAAAAGTACATAAGAATATAAGTTGTCAGTTAACGACTGCACAATATGAGCATTACGGTCCTGCTTCAAAACCTTATATCCCGGTTTCTTGGCAAAGGCCTTCATGGCAGATTCAGTTGTCTGCGGCAACACAGCGTATTCATAGCTGCCGTTCTTGGGGGCTTTGCCATGATCGACTACCAATGAGACCCAGTCCCCTTTCGTTTCTTTGCCCGTATCCTGCAAACGGGAATACTGCGGGAAGTTCTTCTCAAATCTGGCGAAAACGGGTACATAATAACCGGTATTCAAATGATCGATCCATATCTTACCTTCGCCACGGTAGTCGTTCCAATAATCATGTCCCGCCTTATCCGTTACTGCCAACTGGAAAATCGTTGTTTCCGTCGGGTAAGCGGCATTGGTATTTTCAATATCGGAGCCCAGGCAAACAATCATTCCATCGATGAAATGAAAGGATTTTCGCGCCCGGTGAGAACCGTTATATTTATCATGCTCATGCAGTTTCATTCCAAAATTGCCGTTTTCTCTCTTTTGTGACAATCCGCCGGCAAATGCTTCATCGGAGTAAAGCATTTCTTCCATGCCGGAGAATGTATCTACATTCATGACTTTAGCTTTCAACTGTTCCAACGGAAGATGTATGGAAGTTACACCCGGGATACGGTTCCAATCGAAGCCTTCCTGTTGCCAGCCGCTTGTTGCGGGAGTCACCATTTGCCCCGGAGCAGCCGTCAGAATCTGTAAACTGCCATGCGCCAGATAACGGCCATAAAGGTTATGTCCCAAATAATGTTCCGCCGCCCAAAGATAGCGGGAGTGACCGCGGGCCACCGCCGACCAGTTGCCACGACGCTGAACGGATGCACAGCCATAGCCCAATGACAGATTTCCCTGTGGGTCAGGTTCGGCACGGAATCCTTTCTCCACAAGCCGTTTTGCCATCTTCCGCTCCTGTGCATTCGATACTTTCGGCATATATTCCGGTTCCTGCCCATCAGCGGAAGTGTCTGAAACAAGACGCAGGTAAGCGGACGCCATTTCCTTGTCAAACTCCGATTTTCCGTCCGGAGTTCCCGCCATAGCCATCACTGCATAATGCATCGGGACTAATTTCCCCTTTCCATCGGGATGACGGCCGGACATCGACAACGGGAAGTTCAACTTATTACAATAGAAACGCATGGCAAGTAATGCATTTTTCACTGTTTCGTGCGCCAACTCGGATACGGCAAACTCTGTATGATTAAAGAGGTAGATCATATTTGTTGCTCCGTCCAAACCGCCGACAGCATAAGCCGGGTAGTGATTGCGGTGATGAAAAACGCCGCCATCGCTCTTGAACGACCCAAACAATCCGGGAGCCGGACGGCAACCGTAATCAATCCAACGGGAGAAGGATTTCAGGTATTGCAGCTTCTCCGGGGTATCTTCCATCATCAGGATACTTGCAATGCGACCGGTAGTTTGCGTGTTAAAGGAATCCATATCAATTCCGTTGCCCTCAGGTTTGGGATACACCTCGTTGGTTATCGCATACCAACGCAATGTCTGTTCGGCTTCCGGCAACTTTCCGGCTTCCCGAAGTACGTCTTTCATCAGGAAATAAGCCAGGTATAACCCGCGAACACTATATCCGTAATGGTGAATATTCCCCCAACAGCTACCATAAGCCACTCCCTGGTCGGTTATATGGTCATACATCGCCAGAAACTTCTGCTTCATTTCTTCCCGGATTTCCGACTTTGTAGCACTATTATTATAGGCTACGGCAATCCGCCGCATCAAATCAAAGTAAGCACGCATTTCTATGCCGAGTTTAGTCAGCATATCTTTATTCCAATTCGGAATAATCCGTTCATAGGCCTCGGCAGCACGTACCATATAAATAGGTACGCCCGATACCTGCCCGTTCTTGTAAGTAATCTGGTAGAAATCATATTTCTTGCGGATAGTCTCCACTTCCTTGTCCGAGAGCTTGCCTTTTGTATAATTCATGTCGCGGAAACGTTTCTCCAACAGTTGCATTTCTTCTTTTTGCTTGTCGCTGACAGGAGTCAATTCGATATCCGGCTTCAGAAGAGAGTGCTTATAAATAACCAGCCAGTGATTTTTTGTTTCGGGATTAACAAAAGGTACTTGCAAATCGGCTGTCTGCTGACGTGCATCAACCTTCGTTGCAGTAATCAAATGATCGATGAAAAGGCGTCCTTTTGCATTTGGGGCGACAATACGGAGTTCATTCATACCTTCTTCCGGTGTGCCTTGCATATCACGCTCATAACAAACCCATGCGGCACGCCAACCTTTAAAGTTGATTCCGAAAGGGAAGGAGGTGCATTTCTTTCCGTCTTTCAAAAATTCAAATTCAATGGTTGCTTTCTGCGGTTCTTCATTGTATATCCACACTATAAATGCCGAAAGATACAAGTCCTTGCCCGTAGGGTCTTTCTTTTCAAACTTCAGATCTTTCTTGAGTTCCAATACGGCACCGGGATTAAACGCCCATTCCATCGAATGTTTTCCGTCTTTATAATGTGTATCGGAGATAGATAATTGAGACCGGGTGGCGGAAATACATTCCGGTACTTGCGGATCTTCAAAAGAGAACATCCGCTCGTCCGTCACGACTTGCGCATAAAGAAATGCCGGACATAAGAGAGATAGCAGAGTGAATACTCCTAATTTCGTAAAAGCTTGTTTCATCATGGATTTATGGTCTTAGTTAGATTTATTTCTATTAATTCGGTTTTAAAATATCGTCACCTTGAAATCTGTAAACAGCACATGATTCTGTAAAAGGCGCAAACCAAAATGCCCGTCTCCCTCACTGCCGGTAATAGAATAACGGAACAGTTCTTCACCGTTAACGGAATAAGTGGTCACTCCCTTTTGTACACGAATACTAATCTGATACCATTGATTCGGAACAAGTAAATGCGGGGTATCCGTATATTCTCGAAGTAATGGTTTCACTTTATCATCCGCTACTCCGTAGTACTTGCCGTTATACCGGCGGAAACGGGTGGTGGAATTATCATTTCCCCCGTATCCAACGTAAAAAAGATCTAATGTATTATAGTTTTTAAAGACACCATTACGCCACTCGCTACGGGCAAAAAGATTATCAGGGTTTTTAGGATCATTGGCAGCCCAAAAGCAGTTTAAATCACTCAGGCGGTCATATTTCCCGCCTTTCATCACCATACAAATGCGATAGTTTATCTCATAATCACCCGTCAGGCGTTGCTGATACCACATCGTTAGCCCACCGGGCACGATTAGTTCTACTGTATCCGCACGCTCTATCATCTGCAAGGCACGGGATTCATCTTCAATCTTCCACTGTTGCACAGAGGTGTTTTCATGTTGTGCATACAGCATGACACTATTCAAAAGAAAAAAAGTAATCAGACAGCAGCTTGTAGAGAATCGTTTCATCATCAATGGCATTAGTTTAAAGACATTCTTTTCGGATACAAAGAAACCCCTCTTTTTTCAAAAAGAGGGGTTCAAATTGTACAAAATATCTCAAATAATGTATTGACAGAGAATTTGTATTACCAGTATCTTATCGTTTTTTCAGCATCGGGTTCCAAATACCAGCCTTTGTTGAGTGTACCATTATTCTTTGCCCATTCGCTAAACTTCGGGTATGCTTCTTCGAAAGCTTTATGCTCAACAGCATGTCTTGTGCCGGCAGGAACTTTGATACCCCAGACAAAACCGTTCTTATTGCAATAGGGGATATTTTCATTGATAGCCTCATCGCCACTTACAAGCGCTGCATCTTTTGCATAACTTTCTTTATAAGCAGAAGTCGGCTGATATCCTCTCATGTGTATTTCTTTTCCCTCATGAGTATAAATGAAGAAGTTCTGTCTCTGAGTATCCAGGATAAGATCTCTGAACACTTTAAGCTGAGCAGTCCTATCCGCTCCTTCCAAATTATCCTTACCGATCAATCGAACCTCTGCACGCAACATAGGCAATCCTTCACGTACTTTTCCCGGCGTTGTCTGGAACAAATCGTCATTGTTATCTTTTAAACTACTCAGGCCGTCCAATGTGATAACCGTTCCTTCAGTCGGTTTTGTATCTACATCCAATTTAGCAAATCGGCTTACAGTTGCTACATCACTGTCCCATCTCCAACCTGAAGCACTAACTGACACACTAGGTTGTGCAGAAAGTTCTACGCCGTTCCCCAAGTCTCTCATTGTTCCCTGACCACCTTTCAACACCAGTTTTGCAGTAATCCGGTCAATATACTTGTTATCCAGGTTTTCTAATATAACGCCCAATCTGGTCGGGTATGTTCCTCCTACGGCGCGGACATCCAAAGTAAGCAGCAACTCTTCTTTACTACCTTGCTTTGCCATTTGTTCTTCGTCCTGACATTCAGTTACCTTTATGTCATATTCAAAAACAACATCGTTGAAATCCTTGTCATACCAGGTCGATTGTTTAGGCCAGCCGTCTTCAAACATAGCGACACCCGTACTGTGATAGAAAAGATAGCCTGCATCCGTCTCGTCTGTCGGTTTCACCGCATCTTCTGGAAGCGAAAGCTTAACCGCTGCTATACGGCTAGTCTCATAAGCAAAATCACCGGTCGGATAAGTTTCACTACGAGTGGCAGGAGATAAAGTAAAAGCAGTCTTTTTCACTGCGCCCGATACTGTGTTGTACTCCATATATACCTTTTCAGTATGAATAGGGACATTCAAGGTAATTGTACGCGGAGCCCCCTCTTTTACAAGTATATTGCCTGCGAGCAGGTGCTCTCCCTTTTCATCAGCATACACTTTAACCAAAGGAGAACTTGCTGCCGGTTCTGTCCCCGTCCCTTCTTTTCCATTCCCAAACTCTGTGTCGGAGCAAGAAGAAGCCACGACTAATGTCCCCACAAGGACATAAATTAACTTTTTAATCTTTATCATTATTCCAGTTTTTAAATTATTGTTTGTTTTTGTTTCCCACGAAACCATAGCTTTCGCAAGCGTAAATAAGGCCCCATTAGTTAACTTATCAAAAATATATTTAACGCTTTATAGTCTTTTTGCTCATCTCACTAACTTTTTCTTGCCTTTTCACCGAAGATTATCCGGAAGTCTCGAAATATACTCCTTAGTGCCTGTTCACGGGCAATGGATAATATATACAACTTATTTGTTATCTTTGCGAGTAACAGAACATTCAATACAACAAATATAACGTATTTGTTTGAAATATACAAGTTTTCAACTAAATATCTTGAGGGGAAATGGATCAAGTATTGTACGGTATAGATTATATAGAATATTATTTCTATTGGATATATTATAAGTTTATTGGCTATCCTTTAATTATAAGAATATGCTCAATCGCTGTAATGTTCTGTATCATTATGTACCTCTTCTTGTTATTTCATATCACATACGGCATATTCAAGAGAAGGAAAGAAAAGAAGAAATATAATAAGGCTTTCGATAAGTACTATGAAGAAATGAAAGCCATCTCGCTAGACCCGAATGCACTGCCGGAAGAAGAAATAGCCGACAGATTGAAATATGATACGAGAAAACGGCCCAGACCCAACGAACTGCGTATCATCACCCAACTGCTGACAGAAATCAAGAGTGTCCATGAAGATGAAATTAATGAACTCAATTACCAAACCATACAAACCGTATTCCAGATAACCCGCTTCCTGGAACGTGAACTTCAATTCGGTTCCAAAAGATCAAAGATTCAAGCATTGAAACTGATTCAGTCTATCAACGGATACGCTTCCGAGGCTGTATTGGTACGTTTCCTCTATCACCGCGAATTAGAGTTGAGGAACTCTGCACGATATACTTATATGTGGTTAAGCCAGGGAAACCCGTTCCGTTTCTTCGACGAAGATATTGCCATGAAGTTGAGACAATGGGACATGATGGAGTTGCACGCTATTCTGGAGCACCGTAAGAAAGTGGGATATAATACCCCAAGTTTCATCAAATGGGTGAACACGTCAGCTGAGGAGAATGTTAAGATATTCTTTATTAATGAAATCAGGCTATATAATGAAACCGAAAGCGCCCCTATCTTAGCCAAACAGATTAATGCACGTTCCACAGATATCCGTGGAGAAGCCATTAAAACACTGGGCAAATTAAAATACAAGGAAATTGAACCTAAACTGATAGAAATGTATCATGTACAACCGGAAGAGGTCAAACGAAATATAATCGAAGCTATCTCAGACCTAAAGACCGACAAAGCCTTGGGATTTCTTTACAATGCATACGATGAAGCTGATAACTGGGGAACGAAACGAGCTATCCTCAAAGCCCTCTATGCATATAGCGCCATGGGACGGAAAACATTCGATCAATTGGAGAGAAAAGCAGATTCGCATACAGCGATACTATTCGCTCATACCAAGCATCCATTAATCAATCAGTTAAGCTAAAGAATATGAGAGATATATTATTTACATTCTTCAATTATTTCGTATTCTTTTATACGAGTATGCTGGCAATATTCTTTGTGATGTTTGCCTTCCTCTCCTTTATTTCACTGAAACGGAGAAAGGATTATTACGTAGAAAGCTATGTCCGGAAGACCATCAAAGAATCTCCTTATACACCCGGAATCTCGGTAATTGCTCCCGCCTTCAACGAGGAGAAAACCATTATCGACAATGTAAGTTCCATGCTTGCACTGGAGTATCCGCTATTTGAAGTAATTATCGTGAATGACGGAAGTACGGACAGTACGTTGCAGAAAATGATAGAGTACTATGAATTGGTGGAAGTACCCTATGCTTATATCGAACGAATCAAAACCAAGCCTTTCAAAAGACTTTTAAAATCAACCAATTCTCAATATAGCCGCCTTATCGTTGTTGACAAAGAAAATGGAGGAACCAAAGCGGATGCTTCTAATGCAGGTATCAATGCCTCTTCCTATCCTTACTTTATCTGTACGGATGTGGACTGTATATTGGAAAAGTATGCTCTTTACCGTTGTATCTCTCCCATTATTTCCTCCGATAAACAGGTTATCGCCGTCAGCGGTACAATGCTCATGGCCAATGGATGTGAGGTAAAAGACGGCCAGATCGTTGTGGTCAGAACTCCCCATACCCCGATCCCGCTTTTCCAGAATCTGGAATATATGCGTTCTTACCTGATTGGAAAAATGGGCTGGTCGGCTATCAACGGAATGCCGAATGTTTCCGGTGGATTCGGACTTTTTGACCGTGACGTGGCCATTGCCGCCGGAGGATATGACAGTACTTCTTTTGCAGAAGACATGGATTTGATTACACGTATGGTAGGATATATGTGTGACTTCTCCCGCCCTTACAAGATTGTACAAATTCCCGACACTTGCTGCTGGACGGAAGGACCTTCTAACCTGGCTATGCTCTATCGCCAACGTACCCGCTGGGCACGCGGACTGTTCCAAACGCTCAGTATCCACCACAAGATGATCTTTAAAAAGACATATAAACAAATGGGTATGTTGACATTGCCTTATATGTTCATCTTCGAGTTTCTGGCCCCCATCATCGAGCTTACAGGTTTTATCGTATTCCTCTACCTGGCCTTCACGGGAGCCGTCAACTGGAACACGGCCTGGATGATCTATCTGACAATCTACACGTTCTGCCAGTTCTTGTCCATTGTCGTTATCACTTACGACTATTACGTCGGAATGCTTTATAAAAGAGGATATGAGTATCTATGGATTATCATCGCCTCCATATTGGAACCTATTTTCTATCATCCGATCATCACTTTCTGCTCATTGAGAGGATATCTAAGTTATCTGACCAACAGAGACTTCAAATGGAAGAAAATGGAACGGACAGGATTCAATAAGAAAAGAGAAAAGGCGGATGATACTAACAGCCCCGTTACGCCCGAACCGGCAACTGTTTAATTTAGAAAGAATAATAAAGACAAGATATATTATTAAAGCAAAATATAATGAACAGAGAGTTTCTCCATAAAATCACCCTATTAGGCTGTCTGCTTTTGCTGATTACCTCATCAGTAGGTAGCGACAAAGGATTCCAGACGCCGGAGCAATATGCCCAGATTGTACAAGAGCATTTTGCGAATGAAGAATGGGATGCGGGGAAAGCATTGCTGGACGAAGGACTTCAGAAATATCCCGGTGTCTCCGATCTGGAATGGCTCATGGGTAAATACTGGTTTCACGAAAAGAACTATGACGAGTCACGCTATCATCTTGTCAAGGCAATTGAGGATAATTACAACAATGTCAATGCCAAGCATCTGCTGGTGGATGTAGAAGATATTACTGAGAACTATTCCAGCGCTATCTGTTACGTTAACGAACTTCTGGAAGTAAACCCATATTGGAGAGGCCTGTGGCGCAGGAAGATCGAACTGTACCGTAAACAAAACAATAACGTCGAAGCCGACCGCCTGCTGAAACGTATCAACCAGATTTATCCGAATGACACCATTCTGCGAAAGGATTATATTTACAGTATGGAAGTAGGTTACCAACAAATGAAAAAAGACGGCAACCGAAAGGAAGCGATCGAAAAGCTGACCGAACTGATTAAAGTATCTCCGCAAAATGAAGAATATTACCTGGACATTATTAATCTGCACCTGCAGGAAGGTAACCGGGAAGCCGCTTTAGGCTGGTCTTCCAATGGGTTGGCGGCAATCCCCGGAAGTCCCGCTCTGATTACCAAAAGGGCCAGTATCCTCGCTGAATTAGCGCGTTATCCGGAAACACTAGTCTTTATACGCGAGCAAATGAGGAAATACGGCAGTCCGGCTATACGGCGTATGTACAACGACTTGCTAATGGAAGCGGCGCGGGCAGAAAAGCAACGCGACCCTTATGTACTATATGGCATGGCCTACGAAGGCGGCAACAAGAACAAAGAAGCATTAGACTATCTGCTCAATACTTCCGTCACCAGAGGATATACCGATGATGCGCTTTTCTATATCAGGGAAGCCAAGAAGCAATATGGCAACACGGACAAGGGAATCATGTACAAGGAGTATATGCTTTACCGGCAAATGAACGAGGATGATCTCGCCTATTCTACTTTGAAGAAGATGTATGAGATGTATCCCGACGATTACGATATCACGCTGGCCATGAGTGCACAGCACATGAAGAAAGCCGAGAAGTTAATGGAACTGGGGTTATATTCGGAAGCATTGCCTCACGTACTGTTCGTTTCCCAAAAGCATATCGACAATGAAGTGAACGGTGCCGCATGGGAAAAGACATTGAGTTGTTACATCAACATGAAGCGTTACAACGAGGCACTCGCTACACTGGATACGATCACACTCCACTTCCCGGACTATGAGAACGGAACACTGAAAAGAGCGTTTATTCTCGATAAAATGGACAAAACCGAAGAAGCACTGCAACTATACCAGTCTGCTATCGAGCAGAGTGATGAGGATATGCGTATCTTCTACGTCATCGGTTACGAGGAACTGGCAGTGCCTTATATCAAGAAGTGCATGGAAGCGGGAGCCACACGGAAGGCTTACGAAGAAGCGGTCAAATTAGTGAACCTGAATCCTTCAAGTGACCTCGGATTACGGTATGCCATCAATTCATCCGGTTTACTTGGAAAGTTCGATGAATTCGAGAAATATACGGAGCAAGGAATCAATTATTATCCGGAAGAACCGTTCTATCAGGCCAAGAGGGCTACCGTGCTGGAACGCGGCAAGAGATATGAAGCCTCACTCGAATTCCTGAAACCGATACTCAACAAGTATCCGAGCAACAAAGAGATTATCGGCGCATTCTCACAAAGCAGCGAATACCGCGCCTTGCAATTGACGAAAGCGAAAGATCCGAAACAAGCCCTTGCTGTGCTCGATACGGCCCTGCTTTATGACAGCCAGAACAAATCTTTAAAATACACCAAAGGAGTAGTATACGAAGCGAACAGACAAGCTGACTCAGCCTATTATTATCAGAAGTTCTATGAACCTTCAATCATGGAATATCGCTCTTTTCAACGGCACTTATCGGGCCTTAGAAGCATGATGCTCAAGAATGAGATAGCCCTGACTTATCTGCGTGCCCGTTACGGGGAAGAAGATATCATCACATCCGTCGCCACAGCCGAATATACCCGCAAGACGCAAAAGAATACCTATACCGGACGCTTCAACTATGCCGGACGAAGCGGTTCGGCAAGCGACAGCATGGAAGCTGAAGAACAGACACCGGGAGGGGTTGGTATCCAAGTACAAGGCGAATGGACACATCATTTCTCACCGAAGTGGAGCACTACAGTGAATGCCGCCCTTGCTACGAAATATTTCCCGGACATCACTGCCGATGTTGCTGTACGGCATTACATGAAGAATGATTGGGAATTGGGAGCACATATAGGATACAGACGTGTGGCTGCCTACAACAAACGTTATGAATGGAATGATGAGTTCTTTACAGGCAGTAACGGCGAAAACGGTTTCATATTCACCGGTTGGGACGAGTCAAAGACCAATCTGTTCACCGTCGGCGCAGAGCTGGCGAAGACAATTGAGATCGTCCGCCTCAACACGAAGCTGGATATGCATTTCTTCAACTCAAACTTCTATTACAACGCACAAATCGGTGCCAAATATTTCCCTGCCGGTGACGGCAAGACGAATATCAACGCCATGGCAAGTATCGGATCAGCACCGGAAACGGCCGTACTGGACTATGCGTTACCCGGTTCATTCTCACACACCAATACCATGGTGGGCCTGGGAGGGCAATATATGGTTAGTCCAAACATCACCATAGGCTTAATGGGTACATGGAACACCTATTATAACCAGACCAATACCGTGAAAGGAACTACTCAGTTCGACCGGATAGAAACCGTATCGACACGCTATAAAAACTTATATAACATCTATGCACAAATTTACATTTCATTCTAATGGGTTTTGTCCCCTATTGGCAGGAATGATATGCATTTGCTACCTTATATCCGGCTGCCGTATGCAGGCGCGCACAGATATGTTTCCCTCCAAGGAAGGTTATCTCGTCACTATCGGCGAAGACCCGACCGATAAAGATACACGGTGGGCCAAATACCTGTACGAGCACCTTAAGAAGCGTGCTAACGACGATGAAATGGTCGCTTTCGGAATATCTGAGAAAGAGATGTGGCGCATCATCATACAAATAGACCCTACGTTGCAAAACGGATTTAAAATAGCCTGCAAAGGTTCCGACATACGATTAACAGCCTCGGACAACAAACAAATGTTATGGCTTCAATACCAACTGATAAAGAAAATCAGCAAGGAAGATCCCCGAATAGACGGTTCCGACCTTCCGCCAGCCATTATCCATTTAAAAGATACCTGCGGCTCTTTTGCTTTCGACTATCAGAGTATCTATTCTCCCGCCGGCCTGAACCCCGACAACACAGGAGTGATCGGGCTGGACGACTTCGACAACAGTTGGGGAATATGGGGGCATAACCTACGGAAAGTATTAGGAGCCAATACAGAGAAAGTATACGCCACCATAAACGGAAAGGCGAATGATTCGCAGCTCTGTTTTTCTTCCGGCGAAATGTTCCGGCTCATTGAAAGTTATATTACCGATAATTTCGGTGAAAAGGGAAAGTTTCGTTTTGTGATTGCCCCGGATGATACTCCGTACGCTTGCACGTGCCCTTCGTGCACAGCTATCGGAAACACTGAAAAGAATGCGACGCCTGCCGTCACAGAGCTAATCCTCCGTTTATCCCAACGATTTCCCAGGCATTTCTTCTTTACAACTTCTTATCTGACTACGCAGCAGGTCACAGACAAACAATTGCCTCCCAATGCAGGAGTAATTGTCAGCGCCATAAACTTCCCTCTCCGCCGGATAGACGGTAAAGATGCAAAAGAAAAGGCATTTGCCGGACAACTGGAACAATGGAAAAATGTAACGAAGAACATCTATATATGGGACTATATCAATAATTTTGATGATTACCTTACTCCCATGCCTATATTGAAGATAGCCCGGCAGAGGCTCCAATTCTTCAAGCAACATGGAGCGAGTGGTATATTCTTTAACGGAAGCGGATACAGTTATTCCTCATTCGATGAAATGAGGACATTTGTGTTATCGGCGCTTCTTATTAATCCGGAGCTTTCTGTTGACAACTTAACCGCAAGTTTCTTTAATCAGGAATATCCGGCAGCAAAGAAGTGGTTGTATGACTACTATACCGATTTAGAAAACGGCACACAGTCCGGGAAACGGTTAGGCATTTATGCCGGCATACGGGAATCGGAAAAAGCATATCTTACTCCGGAGAAATTTATCAAGTTCTATGATGAAATGAACGATTTTGTATCCAATGCCAAAGGAAAGGAACGTAAAAAGCTCCATGAACTCCAGACAGCTCTCTCTTATACACGTATGGAAATGGGACGTGAACATAGTTTCGATGCTTACGGATATGCAAAACGAAACGGAAAAAGTCTTCAACCTATTCCCCAAGTACAGGAATGGCTCACCCAGCTCAAAGAGCACAAAGCATTCACCGGAATGGAATATTACAATGAATCTTCCGATGAAATCGGTAATTATATAAAGGAATGGGAAGAATACATATTTGCTTCCGACCTAAAAAAGAATCTGTTTTTAGGGGTTACTCCTTCAGTTATCCCGCAAGCATACAAGAGCCATATAAAGAAGCTGACCGACGGCACTCACGGCTTACCCGGAAACTATCATTGCGGCTGGGTAATCATTCCGGAAGAAGAATGCACAATTAACCTCCCCGTGAAAGGAATAAATACATCCGGAACGATTTATATCAGCTTCCTTAACCTTCCCAGGCATCGTTTCTATACTCCGCAACAAATTGAACTGTTGAAAGACGGAATAATTTATAAGAAAATTGACCTGGAACCGGGGCCCCCTGCCGAAAAAGGAGAAATGGTTAAAACAAGTATCCCGGCAGATTTGAACGGAACAGAGCAATTAAGTATAAGAATTACGTGCTCGAAAAAGCCCGGAGCACAAATTGGCATAGATGAAATAGCATTCATCCCACTAAAGGCTGATATAAATGTAGCATTATAAAAATAAATTAGCAACTATGAATAAGTCTATATCCTATATTATTTTATTAATCGCATTCCCTTTCTACTTTACAGGGTGTAAAAAGGAAGTGCGTCCTACAAGTATGACCATCAAGGATTCGATCAGGCACTATTATCCTATCAAGCAAGGTCAACAACTTGAACTCATGTTTACTATAACCAACACAGGAGACGCTCCATTAATCATTTCAGAGATACAACCTTCCTGCGGATGCATCATACTCGACAAAAGTTCGCACATCATTATACCGGAAGACGGCATCCGACAATTCAAAGCCACCTACAACAGTATTAAGAACGTAGGTGAAGTTGTCCACCGCATCCGTATTTTCGGGAATATGCTTCCACACGGAAAAGCAGAACTGAAATTTGATGTGAATATAGTTCCTGACGCTGATTACACGCGCGACTACGAAGAACTCTACCAAGACTTTAACACCAAGAATGGTATCGTCAGAGAAATGGTAGATGGAAAAGAGTCAGAACTAGGATACTATGTAGGAGAACCTTAAGAGAGTAGTAAGCTTTTTCAAGGATGTATCTCTTTGAAAGCTGCATTTTCCTCTTTTACTTGCTGAATGGTCTGCTTCAATTCCCCGATCGGCAAATCATATCCATACCAGCCTGTATAACAGTCCACTACATACCATTTCCCATCGGCAGCCTGTTCAAATTCGACACGCAAGTCGATTTCTGATTCCTCATAACCTGCTTCGAACACTTTATGAACCGGCTCATTGAGAGTGAACTTAGAAACATAAATACCACCTTCTTCCTGCTCAATGCGTTCCTCCTTCATCGTTTCACTATCCAGCAACGGCCATTTTTCTTTGGTGAACGGAAACGTTTTCTCAGTTTCTCCGTCATCGGCCAATAAAGTAATCGGTGTCTTTAATGGAAACTTGATACGGGTATATTGGAATGCTGCACTGGACGTAAACTTATCAAGGAATGATTTAAAATCCTCGCCGGACTGTGCTATCTCATTCTTCGCTTTGGCCCTGGAACTATTACCGCAAGAAATCAAAGACACTCCCAACAGCAACACACTGGCTAACAGACAACATACAAACCTTTTCACGTTCATAAATATATAATATTAGTGATTCATTCCCATAATACAAATGCTATCATTCAAGGCACAAAGATAATCACAAGTTCAACATCTTCATACACGAGAGCCGCGAAATAGAAAAATTACCGTTAAACAACTATAAATTACATATATTAGATGTGGGGATGACTATCTTTAGGGGGTATTTACTGTAACTAGTATCACTTTAAATCAGACATACTTATGACACACATTCATCCATTCCGTCTTTTCGTCTTTTTATTACTATGCTGTACACGAGTTATCACATTCGCCCAATCCGACAGTTACCAGACAATACCCGAATCTTTGCGGGGTTATTGGCAATACAAAACAGAGAACGTATCCGACTGGAACGGGCCTCTCATTGGAGAGAATTTTGTAGAAGCTCTCTATACCGTTTTTCAGGTCGAACAAATGGAAAAGAAAACCGATGGAAGCTATCTCTTCCACCTGCGGAACCAAAATGGAAATAAAATGGATTTCCGTTTCACCCCTATCAGCGAAGATAGTGCTATCATCTTCTATCAAGGCTGGAAAGAACCTAAACACTGTGTCCGCAAGCAAATTCCCGACCACACGGAAATGCTCACTCCCACTACACTGCCTGACATCATTTACAAGAAATGGGTGGAAGGATTGTCCGGCAATGTTATATACGAATTTACACGCGATGGTAAATTTATATATGACGGAAAAACATGGGATATCGTATCTGCCGGACATTTCCTTAATAAAGAGTATCGTCTGCTCGCCAAAAACGGAGAACGGTACAAACTGCTTTACCTTAGCTTTCCTTTTCCCAACTCAATGAAGGTTGCAGCCGAATTACAGAATAAGACAGTATTTCCCATCGCAACTTCCCGCCCTGAAGTATATACCATCACCGGATGTTGGGTGAATCAGGCAACCGGCGAATGGACTATTGGTTTCTTTGAAAACTTCGCCGTATACCAATGCCGGTTCTGGGACTACGAATCCATACAAATTAAAAAGGATGAAACCGTCGTCAAACTAAAAAACAATACAACCCGCCTGACTCTATCTCTGAAACATAAGAACAGAGCTTCTTGCAACATTGCATTCGGAAAAGATAATCCACAAAAATATATCCTCTGTAACGGCAAACATCTACCGGACTACCCGTTAACCGATACTACACCGTTCATCGACAACGGGTACCGGACAGACAGCGTCACCCTCACCGGATACCTGCGCAATCCTCCTTCTTCACGCCCTTTCGACGTTAGCATACCTGACATGATTACAGGCAAAGAAGAAAAATACCAGACTGACATCGACTCGCTAGGACGGTTTACCCTGCGATTTCCCGTACTGAACAGTCATAATGTCTTTATCGACTGGGGACGTACGACCATCTGGTCGGCGGTAGAACCCGGAGAAACTTATTTCTTATACGTAGATTATGCCCAACAACAAAAGTTATTCATGGGAAAGAAAGCACGTGTACTCAACGAACTTCTCTCCCATGAAGGACTGAGGGAATCACTCGATTATAATGAAGAACAAAAAAGAAGTAATCTGGAGTGTCTGCACAAGACACAGGAAAGGCTTCATCGCCAACTGGAGTTCCGGAAGAAAACACTCCAAGAACATCCGTTGCTTTCTGACAAATACCGCTACTACACCGAACAGGAACTACGATACGATGCGGCATCTACCCTGATGCAACGACGTTTCTCAGTAGACCGTAACAAACAGGAACATTTGGAAGACGAATTCATGAACTATATAGATTCTGCTTTTTACCCACATCCAGTACATCCTTATACTCTTCTCAGAGGGTATAATTCATTCATGAGAGATTACATTGGTTATATCGACGACACAACTCCATCATCCAACAGCCTAACCTTAACACCTCAAAATATGGAGAGACTTTACTTTGCCTTTGAAGCCGAAGGTAAAGTCCGGCTATCCGAAGAAGAAAAGAACGCACTACGCAGTTTCAGCAAATATCAAGAAGAAATTGAAAAGTTGCAGACTGCCAAAGCCGATTCAGCAACCATTAAGGCTTACACCAAGGAACAGGAAACTGTCATCAAACCCCAGATAGAAATAATAGAGCAACTCATTGCCAGAGACGGTCTTCTCAATGAATATATGACAGGACAGATGTACGTTAATGCAATCAACAACAGCATGGCAATTATCGACTCCCTTCAAATGGATAAGGACCTGAGAGAGATTCTAAAAACAAAGTGCTATTATGAAATGCTTCAATATACCCATAAGGAATTGCCCGACAGCCTTATCAGTAAATTTAAAAAGGAAGTTACGAATCCTTCTTTGCAATCTTATGTTTTGGTCCAGCAACAGAAATATGATAAAGTATCACATAAAACCATCGAGCATCCGGAAAGCCTGATGCCGAATGCCCCTCTGGAAGGAATAACAGACGGCGAACAGTTATTCCGCAAAATCATTGAGCCATACAAAGGGAAAGTGATTTATCTGGATATTTGGGGGACTTGGTGCGGTCCGTGCAAGGATATGATGCAATATGCGGGAAACATTAAGAATCTATTTGCAGGAAAAGAAGTCGTGTTCCTTTACCTTTGCAATCATTCGACAGACAAGTCATGGAAAAACATTATCAAAGAGTACGGTCTGACAAGCAAAAGTTCAGTCCATTACAATTTGCCCGACAAGCAACAGTCTGCCATTGAAAAATATCTTGGAGTCCATTCCTTCCCTACCTATATGTTAATAGATAAGGAAGGAAACATTGTAAACCGCAAAGCTCCCAGACCTACAATGGAAAACCAACTTCTAAATGCAGTCTATAAGGAACTGGAGAAGTAAGAGGAACTTACTTCTTCCGCAAATATTCATATCCGAAACGACAATACAAACATTTACGTTTATCACAATATTCTTTTTGCAACTGTATCAGCGCCTGACTATCCGCAGCAGAAGCTACCGGTAGTCCGGCGTCGCTCCAGGAGCGAATAATATGGTTATTCTCCGCTTTCAGTTTTTCCAGAAAGCGTCCGGCACGTTCGCACATTCCTTCATCGGCCTTGTGCAAACCATACGTATACAAGAAAGGGACAACGGTATTGATGATAATCAGGTCTTTCGACTGTTCTCCTAACAATTTTTCCCTTTGTGGAGAAGTACGACCGAATATATAATGATTCTCCCAATAAACAGAAGTACGGGTGGAGAGCAAAATTCTCACTTCCGCCAATGTCTTCGCCTCCAATAAACGGGAAAACAACTTGTCCCCTTTCTGATAAAGATAAGCCAGTTGTGCCAGCCGGATATGAGGAAAATTATCCGGGCGAAGCCGGAGAAAACGCCAGAGAGTAGCGTCCATTACCCGAAATATCTCAAACTTCCGTTGCAAATAATGAAATTCTTTGCTAAGACGCAGGCAGTATTCATCCTTTTGTTCTTCTTTCAGAAATGTATCTTCAAACAGTCCCGCCATACCATAGAAAAGAGCTTCTATCTGAAACAGATCGTTCCGGTGCTTGTCCAACGCACGAAACGGAAGCAGCTCCGCCCATGCCTCAAAAGCATCACCGTTCAAGCCAAAACCATAATTACGGGCAAGAGTGATGAAGAAAACATCTTCCCAGTTATTGTTACAATGTTCGAGACGTGCTCCTATCAGTTTCGCCTTTTGTTCCAGCCGTTCCGTTTGCAAAGCAGACAACCACGAATGAACCGTAAGCTTCGGTAAAGAACGGAGGATCGGATAACAAGCCGGATAACAGTCGGACACGCAAAGTTCATAATAATGCATTTTTATCCGTTCGGGACAGCTCACTATCATTTGCGGAATGACTTCCCCGTTGGTACGGGTCACTTCTCCGTCCGCTTCACCCACTATATGCAGGATCACCGAGTCATAGACTTTATCACCATCGTGCCCGTGACGGAACCAATCCGAAGAACGGGTATGGATTTCCACGTTTCCTACCCATAAAGTATTGTTTATCTTTAATTTGGCATTGAAGAAATCAGGACCGGAATTCGGATTCCGGAGACCGGGATCAATAACCTCTACCGGTAAGCCTTTGGTGGTTTGCAGGATTTCAAGGGAGAATAATTTATGTTTCCACACGTAGTGGAGAAGGTGTTCCATGTTAACAAGACGTTAATGTACACTGCAAATGTAATAAAAATCTTATCTTTGCGACTATTATTTTGAATATAAGTCAGAAAACAATGAAAATAGCATTGATCGGTTACGGAAAAATGGGCAAAGAGTTAGAAAAGGTTGCCCTGAGTCGCGGACACGAAATTGTCTGCATTATTGATATCAATAACCAGGAAGACTTCGAGTCGGAAGCATTCAAATCGGCTGATGTTGCCATAGAATTTACAAATCCGACAGTGGCTTACAGCAACTATATGAAAGCCTTTAAAGCCGGAGTCAAACTCGTATCAGGCAGTACCGGATGGATGTCCGAACATGGCGAAGAAATCAAGAAGCTCTGTACGGAAGGCGGAAAAACGCTGTTCTGGTCGTCCAACTTCAGCTTGGGAGTAGCCATTTTCTCTGCTGTAAACAAGTATCTGGCCAAGATAATGAATCAATTCCCCGCGTATGACGTCACCATGAGCGAAACACACCATATCCACAAACTCGACGCTCCCAGCGGAACTGCCATTACGCTGGCAGAAGGTATTCTAGAGAATATAGACCGTAAGGATAAATGGGTGGAAGGGACATTTACGGCACCGGACGGAACAATCAGCGGAACAACAGACTGCGCTCCGGACGAACTTCCGATCAGTTCTATCCGCGAAGGTGAAGTTTTCGGTATTCATACTGTTCGTTATGAGTCTGATATTGACAGCATTTCAATCACTCACGATGCCAAGAACCGGGGCGGTTTCGTACTCGGAGCTATATTGGCCGCCGAATACACCGCGCATCACGAAGGTTTCCTGGGAATGAAAAACTTATTTCCGTTCTTAAACGAATAAAGGTTCTAATATAAATATACCACTATGAAACAAGCCACACGTGCACAATGGATTAAATGTGCTATTGCTATTCTTCTCTATCTTGTTTTCCTCATCTGGGTGCGAAGCTGGTGGGGATTAATCGTCATACCTTTCATTTTCGATATCTATATCACAAAGAAAATACCCTGGTCGTTCTGGAAAAGGTCAAAGAATCCGGCAGTTCGGAGTGTCATGAGCTGGGTAGATGCTATTATCTTTGCATTGGTAGCCGTTTACTTTGTCAATATCTATATCTTCCAAAACTACCAGATTCCTTCTTCTTCTCTAGAGAAATCATTGCTGGTAGGCGACTTTCTATATGTCAGCAAAATGAGTTACGGCCCCCGCGTGCCGAACACACCGCTTTCTATGCCGCTGGCGCAACATACATTACCAATTGTAGGTACTAAATCATATATCGAATGGCCACAATGGAAATATAAAAGAGTGCCGGGATTCGGCAATGTGAAATTGAATGACATCGTAGTGTTCAACTTCCCTGCAGGAGATACGGTAGCCGTCAATTACCAACAGACGACAGACTTTTATACATTGGCATACGGCGAAGGCCAACGCATATATTCCAAACAGATAGATATGGATAGCCTGACACGCGAACAACAACGTGCCGTGTATGACTTATATTACGCCGCAGGACGCAAACAGATCCTAAATAACCCGCGAACCTACGGAGAAGTGCTCTGGCGTCCGGTAGACCGCCGCGAGAATTATGTAAAACGCTGTGTAGGACTGCCGGGTGACACGCTCCAGATCGTAGACGGGCAAGTCATGATTGACGGCAAGGCAATCCAGAATCCGGAGAATCTGCAATTCAACTATTTCGTGCAAACAACCGGTCCATATATCCCGGAAGAAATGTTCCGCGAACTGGGAATCAGCAATGCTGACAGGACACTAATGGAAGACTCCGGTTATGAAATCGGACTATTGGAAATGGGACTCGACAGCCGGAATGCGCAAGGAAAACTGAATCCTGTATATCATCTCCCGCTGACTAAAAAGATGTATGACACTCTTCTGGGCAACAAGAAGCTAATCAGCAAAATAATCATGGAACCGGAAGCCTATGCCGGACAAATGTATCCGCTGAATCTTTACACCAAGTGGGACCGCAACAACTACGGTCCAATCTGGATTCCGTCCAAGGGAGCTACCATTACGCTGACTCCGGACAACCTGCCTATCTACGAACGTTGCATCGTGGCATACGAAGGCAACAAGCTGGAAGTGAAGTCGGACGGTATCTATATCAACGGTGAAAAGACCAATGAATATACCTTCAAAATGGATTACTACTGGATGATGGGTGACAACCGCCATAATTCTGCCGACTCCCGTTATTGGGGCTTTGTACCCGAAGACCACGTTGTGGGCAAACCGATCGTTGTATGGCTGTCGCTCGATAAAGACCGTGGCTGGTTTGACGGAAAAATCCGTTGGAACCGCCTCTTTAAGTGGGTGGATTAAAAAAGGAAGCTATTAAGTGAACATTCGTAAATTCAAATGGATACTAGTATTTGCCGGAGCAATAGTCATTGTGCTTCTGCTCCGGGGATTTGCTTTTACGTCTTGTTTTATCCCTTCCACCGGCATGGAAAACTCTATTTTCCAAGGCGAACGTATTCTGGTGAATAAATGGAGTTACGGCCTGCGGGTTCCTTTCATGTCGATATTCTCCTATCACCGTTGGCGCGAACGTCCGGTACGAGAACAAGATATTGTTGTGTTTAACAATCCTGCCGGAATCCGGCAACCGGTTATCGACCGCCGCGAGATCTACATCGGCCGTTGTATCGGTGTTCCGGGTGATACTCTATTTATCGATTCCCTTTTTTCTGTGATTTCTCCCGAGGTACAATTCAATCCGGACAAGAAGCGGCTTTATGCTTATCCGGTAGACAAAGAGAATCTGATAACTTTACTCATGCACACCCTTTCCATTGACGATGACGGTTTAATGGGTAGCAGTGACAGTACCCATGTACGCAGTTTCAGCCGTTATGAATATTACCTGTTGGAACAAGCCATAAACGGGAATAACTGGATTCAGCCTTTGGCGGGGAAGAAAGACACCGAACTGCGACCGCTTATCGTCCCCGGTAAAGGGAAGTTCGTCCGGGTACATCCTTGGAATATTACACTACTGCGAAACACCCTCGTGATGCACGAAGGTAAACAGGCGGAAATCAAGAATGACACTCTTTATGTGGACGGCAAACCAACACAACACTGTTATTTCACCAAAGATTATTATTGGGTGGGAGCCAACAACACCATTAACCTGACTGATTCGCGCTTGTTCGGATTCGTTCCGCAAGACCATCTGATCGGCAAAGCCTCTCTTGTCTGGTTCTCCAAAGAAAAAGACACCGGAGTGTTTGACGGCTACCGTTGGAATCGTTTTTTCCGGACGGTGAAATGATCTTCCAGGCAGCACGACAATCCCCCGAACAGTAACATAAACGACTCTCAAAACGTATAAAATGAAAGAAATGAAAACAGCTTATTTATCTTCAGCCTACCTCGCTCCTGTCGAGTACTACACCAAACTATTGGCATACGACAAGATTTTTATAGAACAGCACGACCACTATATGAAGCAAACCTACCGTAACCGATGCACAATTACCGGACCGGACGGTGAACTGGCTCTCTCTATCCCCACCGTAAAGCCCGATACACCGAAATGCCCAATGAAAGATATCCGGATTTCCGACCACGGCAACTGGAGACACCTGCATTGGAACGCTATTGAGTCGGCCTACAACAATACTCCTTTCTTCGAATACTACAAAGACGATTTCCGTCCCTTCTACGAAAAGAAATACGAGTTTCTGTTCGATTTCAACGAAGAACTCTGCCGACTGGTCTGCGAACTGATAGATATTCATCCGGTTATAGAACGTACCGCCGAATATAAAATGGAGTTTACCGTCGACGAAGCCGACTTTCGTGAAATCATTCATCCCAAAAAGGACTTCCGGACGGCCGATACAGCGTTCGTTCCGCAGCCTTATTACCAGGTTTTTGAATCCAAACTAGGCTTCCTGCCTAATTTAAGTATTATAGACCTACTTTTTAATATGGGGCCTGAAAGTTTGCTAATACTAAGCAAACATTAATCATATTCTGTCCAGCCACTGTAAAACAAAACACAAAATATAGAAGAGAAATCATCCTTCACCTCCTCCACATCTATAACACTGTCTCACAACGTTTATTGGACATATAGATCCAATGTGGTGGGCATATAGATCCAATGTGGTGGGCATATAGCTCCAGTGTGGTGGATATATAGATCCAGCGCCTTGGGTATATAGATCCAATAACTCAGGTATTAATGCCCTGAAAAAGGGACGTTAATACCTGATAATTAAAGAATTCACACCTGGCAAAACATTAACAATTAGCATATTGCAAATTGCCATAACAGACATCCTCCCAACAATCCATTCTTACCAATCAAACACCTATTTTAATTCAAAAGGGACAATTCCCTTTATATCTCTTGACGAGCTTCCGATAATGGCCTCAAACCTACCCGGTTCAGCTACCCATTCGTGTTTTGCATCATCAAAGAAGCTCAATGCTTTTTTATCAATCGTCAGCGTTACCGCTTTTTCTTCACCCGGAGCCAGTCGCACCTTTTGAAAAGCTTTCAATTCTTTCACCGGACGGGGCAGAGAGAACTTCTTATCACTGATATAAAGTTGAACGACTTCCTGACCCTCGCGGGTTCCTGTATTCTTCACATTGACAGTGAACGAAATCGTATCATCGGCGGTCATTGTTTTTTTATCTGCGGAAGGTTTGCTATAAGCAAAAGTCGTGTAGCTTAGTCCGTGGCCGAATGGGAACAACGGTTTGATTTTCTCTTTATCCGCCCAACGGTACCCAACAAAGATATCTTCATGATAGGTTGTATTAATGGTATCCCCGCTATGTTTGGACTTTGCCAGTTCTTCCTTATTCCCCGGATATTCACCCAGTTTATGAGCACCTACATCTTCCAACCTTACCGGAAAAGTGAAAGGTAATTTCCCCGAAGGATTGACGTCTCCTACCAATACCGAAGCAAGAGCCGTTCCGGCTTCCGAACCCAAGTACCAACCTTGAACAATGGCGGGCACTTCGTTTACCCAAGGCATAGCAACCGCATTACCAGAGATATTGACAAATATCAGGTTTTTATTTACTTTTGCCAGGTCACTAATTACTCTATCCTGCGCATACGGCAAACCTAAAGCAGAGCGGTCCGAATCCTCACAATCCTGGTGATTACTCTTGTTCAATCCACCGAAGAAGATAACATAATCCGCATCCTTAGCCACTTTTAGAGCCTCAGCAAGCAGTTCATCCGCCGAACGGTCATCCTTCAGGTTCTGCCCGGTTTTCACGCCACTATATTCACTGGTAGGATCACCTACATACCCACGGGCATACACTATTTCAGCCTGTAAACCAATACGTTTTTTTAAACCTGCCAATGGAGATACCTCATATTTTGTCTTCAAAGAAGAACTACCACCTCCTACTGTCATCATCTTAATGGCATTTTCACCGATGACAGCTATCTTTTTCACTTTATCCAAGTCGACCGGTAATACATTATTCTTATTCTGTAAAAGTACAATGCCTTCTTCACCAATTCTGCGCGCGGCTTGTCCGTGTTCGGGAGACCCTAATGAGCCGAACGGTTTATTAGAGTTCATGGAAGTACGGAAAATCAGACGAAGAATGTTACTGACTTTCGCATCCAACTCTTTCGTCCCGGCTTTACCTTCCTTTATCAACTTCAGATAAGGATAGGCCTGGTAATAGTTATCATAAGCATTGCGGGTTCCGGTAGAAAGACCGTTTGTCCAAGAACCAAATTCCATATCCAGACCATTATAAATAGCCTGACCGGTATTATGTACACCTCCCCAATCGGATACCACTACCCCATTAAATCCCCATTCATCACGGAGAATGTCTTTGAGCAAGCGTTTGTTATGACAGGCATGTTCACCTTGATAAAGGTTATAGGCACCCATAATTGCCCACGCTCCCCCTTCTTGAACAGCCGCTTTGAAAGCCGGGAGATATATTTCATAAAGGGCACGGTCAGTCAAATGTACATTGGTAGTATGGCGTTTAAATTCCTGATTATTCAGAGCGTAGTGTTTTACGCAGGCTGCCACTCCGTTCTCCTGTACCCCCTTAATATAAGGGACTACCATTATAGAGGATAAATACGGGTCCTCCCCCATATATTCAAAGTTACGTCCGTTTAAAGGAGTACGACAGATATTTACCCCGGGACCCAAAAGAATGTCTTTTTTGCGGTAACGCGCTTCCTCACCAATACTCTTTCCATAAAGATACGACATTTCGGGATTCCATGTAGCCGAAAGACAAGTCAATGCAGGAAAAGCGATACAGGAATCGTTTGTCCACCCGGCCTGATTCCATTTATCCCACAAAACCTCGGGACGGATACCATGAGGACCATCTGTTGTCCATACTTCAGGAATACCTAGACGGGGTACTCCGGGAGAACTGAATTTGGACTGAGCGTGAATCATCGCCACCTTTTCTTCAAGCGTCATGCGAGTTAATGCATCTTTCACTCGTTCTTCAACAGACTTATTTGTATCCAGATATACTGGTGTCTGTGCCAAAGCAGGCAATGCAGCCGCCATGAACAAGCTCAATAAAGTTAATTTGAATTTCATGTTTGTTACTTACATTAAAGGCCACACAATTAGGCTATGTTATTTTTAATCCTATCAATGACCGCAAAGATAGAATGCCCTTAACTCCATAAGAGGAGAAATCGTCCTTTCCATGATACATTTATGTCCTCTCCATTAAAAAGCTCATTTTTAACATCTCATTCTCGGCTAAAAGCTTTACTTTTGTATGGTAATCATAAACACGCTTAATCTCAAAATCCCCGCTATGAAAAGGAAATCGTTACTATGCCTATTTCTTATCATATCTGTTGCCATTCACGGAAATATCTATTTTAAGCATTTAGGCAAATCAGATGGTCTGTCACAAATATCTGTACTTTCTATCTGCCAGGACGAACTGGACAGAATGTGGTTTGGTACACTCGAAGGCTTGAACTGCTACGATGGGAACCAAATGAAAACCTATAAACCTTCTCCGGACAATAAAGATTATTTTGGCGGTAATGAAATATCACACATAGTAAGTGACAAACAAGGTAATCTATTCTTTACTTCTGATGGGAAACTGATCCGTTATGATCTACATAAAGATCGTTTTTTATCTCTACCACTACGCACACAAACTCTATTCGCACACAACCATACAATATGGACAGCTGTTAATGATAGTGTCTTCCAATGGGACCGGGAACAAGAAACATTCAGATTTGTCTACCAAGCCCCTTTCCATAAAACAATCATCCGCCTTTATGTAGATGCCAATAACAGTCTCTGGCTGGGTACCCGAAACGGACTTTACAGAACCGATAATATCCATAATCCTTCATCCCCCGTCTGCGTGATTCCAAATATCAACGTGCTTTCATTATACCGGGACAGCCGTGGAACGATGTGGGTGGCCACTTTCCGCAACGGCATGTACAAGATAGAGAACGGAATCAGCCAGCAATTTACCATCCAAAAGGAATTCGGTATCTCCAGCAATGATGTGCGTTGCTTTGTGGAAGACAACGAGGGAAGTATTTGGCTGGGTACCTTCAACGGACTGAACAAAATAGATACCTTAGGGCATATTTCTTACTATCAAAGAGGAAGCAAACCCGGAAGCCTATGCCACTCTTCTATTTTTTCACTTCACAAAGACCGACAAGGTACTATCTGGGTGGGTACCTACTATGGTGGTGTCAACTACTTCAACCCCGAAGTGGATATCTTTCACCACTATACCGAAAGTATCGGCAACGAAAACGGATTAAGCTTTCCTTTCGTCGGAAACATGGTGGAAGACAAGCGTGGAGACGTATGGATTTGTACCGAAGGAGGTGGTCTGAACTGTCTGGAACGGGAAACCGGACGTTTCACTCACTACCTAATGGACGCAAAATCAGCCCACGGACCTTTCTACAACCTGAAATGCATTACCTACGATGCCGCAAACGACCAACTCTACATAGGTACTCACAAACAGGGCGGCTTGTGCTTCGACATTCCAAGCAAGAAAGTTGTCTTCCACTCCAAAGCATTTGGAAATACCTGGACAAAGGTAACGTTCAGAAATGAGAAAATCTATCTCCTTACGGGAGAAGGGATGTTTGTCAAAGAAGGAAAAGGGAACTTCCAAAAACTATTCCCTCAAATCCCGGAAGCAAATACAGAAGGAAGCAATTTTCTGATAGATTCTCAAAACTACCTTTGGATAACCCATTGGAGGAGAATTGTACGTATCAACATGAACAATCCACAAGAAAAATATATCTATCAATACGGTGAAAAAGGATTGGGAAACTATTATGTGCAGAGCATGGCGGAAAGTCACGATGGTACCCTTTATTTCGGTACCTCCGGAAGCGGCATCTATCGGTTCGACGGAAAAAAAGAGCAATTTACAGCTTGCACAGATATTGATGCTGACTATTGCTACAATATGGATATCACCACCAAAGGTTATCTGGCAATCAGTAACGACCATGGTCTTCTCATTTATCATCCACAGACCAAGGAGAAGCAGCTAATTGATGTGGAGAGTTTGCACCTCTCTGCTATCAACGAAGGTTGCGGACTTCTGATTTGCCGTAACGGAGAAACCTTTGTAGGTGGTATAGAAGGTATGAGTTCGTTCATGAACTCCTCGTTGCAGAAAATAGCCCCCAATTACAACCTTTATTTTTCTTCTTTAGTAGTAAACAATCGGGTTATCTCCGTCGGAACGGACGATGGTATTCTGAAAAATGCTTTACCCTTTGTCCGACAAATAGAATTGAACCACAAAGAGAATAACTTCTCCATCAGTTTTTCTTCGAACAATTACGTTAATAATACTGACAGAAAAATATATGAATACAAGTTGGAAGGATTCAGCAAAGAGTGGAGCAAAACCAACGGTAATACTGTGGTATTCACCAATATCCCCCCCGGAAAGTACAAACTGGTAATACGTGAACAACAACAGAGTCTACTCGACGAAATACATGCTATCGAACTCCCCATCCTTATTCATCATCCCTGGTGGGACACCTGGTGGATGTGGATTCTTTATCTCTGCACAATCACTGTCATTGGCTGGAATATTTTCAGTGAAGCACGTTCCAAGATGCAACTCCGCGCCTCACTGGCACAAGAAAAACTGGAAAAAGAGAAGAATGAAGAACTGATACAAGCCAAGTTGCAGTTCTTTGCCAATATCTCTCACGAGTTTCGTACACCGCTAACACTCATTATCGCACAAATTGAAGCACTGTTACAAGTCAATACCCTCTCTCCTTTTCTGCGCAGTCGCCTGACAAAAATCTACAGAAACACATTCCAGTTCAAAGAGCTGATCTCAGAGCTACTGGATTTCCGGAAGATGGAACGTGGGAAACTGCATCTAAACGTTTGCCAAATGGACCTCATCCCCTACTTGAGACAAATTCATCAAGATTTCATAGACCAAGCGAACTTACAGAATATACAGTTCATATTCCATACAGAAACAGAAAACTTGTTGTGCTGGTTCGATGGACGACAATTGAGGAAAGTCTTCACCAATCTACTTTCCAATGCCTTTAAACATACGCCCGAAAAAGGAAAGATAGAATTGTCAATCACTGATAAAGGAGATTCTATTTATATTAAGGTGATAGACTCCGGCAAAGGTATTCCCCCAAAGGCCCTACCGTTCATCTTCGACCGCTTCTACCAGGCGGACGAAAACTTTTCTTCACCCGGTAGTGGTATCGGCCTGGCTCTTTCAAAGGGTATTGTAGAACTACACCACGGTCAAATCGAAGTGCAAAGTGCAATAGATTATGGAAGTATCTTCACAGTAATACTACCCAAAGAAAATCTCTTTAAAGATGACAACGATGTCACCTTCATAGAGGCAACAAAAGCGGAATCTGCAACAATACTCGCACCATTCACAGAAACGACAGAAACAGAAGAATGTGCAGAAACACCGGAACCTATTTCCATTGGAAGGACGGACAAGGACTGCGTACTCATTGTAGAGGATAACGAAGAACTGCTCCAACTGCTCACCGATCTACTCTCGCCACTCTACCGGATAGTTATTGCGATGAACGGCAAGGACGGACTACAAAAAGCAATGGAAGAACGTCCCGACCTTATACTAAGCGATGTCATGATGCCGGAAATGGACGGTATTGAGATGTGTTCCAAGATAAAAACCGACTTCGACCTCTGCCACACCCCCGTAGTACTGCTCACAGCCCTCACTTCGAACGACAAAAAGTTGGAAGGACTGCAATGCGGTGCCGACGAATACATTGGGAAACCTTTCAACAACAAAATGCTGCAAGCTCGCATTGCCAATATACTGCGTAACCGAAAACTGCTAAAACAGAAATTCAGCCAGAAAATGACAACTAGTGAATCTCCTGCTGAAATTGAGATACAAGCACTAGCGCTTAACCCTATTGATGCCAAGTTTCTGGAACAGTTAGAGGAAACGGTCAAAGCCCATCTCTCAGACTCAGAATTCGACGTCGGTGCCCTAGCCAAGGAAATGGCTTTAAGCCGTAGCGCATTCTACAATAAACTGAAAGCCTTGAGCTGTATGTCTCCTAACGAGTTCATTATGAATGCCCGCCTGAAATACGCAGCAGAACTGTTGAGAAATCATCCCGAGCTACAAATCACGGAAATAGCCTATCAGGCAGGATTCAGTTCTCTACGTTACTTCCGGCATTGCTTCAAAGCCTGTTTCAATCAGTCACCACAAGAGTACAGAGGAAAGTGAAAAATCCCGTTCTGCTATTGTTGCTGAACGGGATTCACTCTTTGATACCCTGAGCCTATTGATTACATGTTTTTTAAATTTTATTTTATTCTTCGGTTGCTGCCCATTCTTTGGCGCCTTGTTCTTTCAATTTGCTAGTGAAAGCCTTCGCTTTTTCCATCGCTGCTTCCTCGTCAGCAGGAGCAGCATAAGCGTGTCTGTAGCCTTTCACCTTATTCCATTCACCACGGGTAAAGTCAGGAAATGCAACAGAGGCGCAACCATTGTCCATAGAGAGTTCACCCAATTCTGCCAAGCAGCACCATTCAGCCAAATCATAAACGTCCATATCCAACGGAAGACCATTCTGCAAGCAGTAAACCAAACGGCTGTCCATGATGAAATCCATACCACCATGGCCGCCTACCTCTTTCGCCATCTCACCATACTTTTTCAGGATAGGATGTTGATACTTCTCTACTAAAGCTACCATCTCCTCTCTCGGCATGAAGCCATGTGAATTCAAGTCGTCCACCTTAGGCTGAACGCCGGAAGCCTTCAACTGCTCTGCATCAAGGGCGTACCCTTGAGTAGGATATTTATTGGCAAAACCCTTAGTACCCGTCAGTTGATAAAGGCGGTTGTAGGGTTGCGGAGTCATCACGTTATGCTGGATTTCGATGACCTTACCATTAGCGGTACGAATCAAAGTAGTAGTGTGGTCACCATTACGGAAACTATTACAAACAGAATCGGCATTTTCTTTCACCAAGTCCTTACCTACGACCGATTTGGTATCCATTGCTACTAAAGTCTCCATACGGTCACCACGATGAATATTGAGGGCCTGCGCCACCGGACCAAGACCATGAGTAGCATATACATCGCCACGATGACGCATATTATAATCCAAACGCCAGCCCAATTTGTCATCCTCACCTTTCTTCCAATAATGCTTCCAGAAAGGAGCAAGATTATGAATATAGGCACCCTGCGCGCGAATTACCTCACCAAACACTCCATGTTGTGCCATATTTAAGGTATTCATCTCAAACCAGTCATAACAACAGTTCTCCAAAATCATGCAGTGCTTACGGTTCTTCTCACTAAGATCAACCAGTTCCCAACATTCTTTCAGGTTCATAGCCGAAGGAACTTCAATCGCTACGTTTTTGCCATTCTCCAATGCGCATTTCGCCACAGGAAAATGATGCAACCAGTCGGTTGCAATATAAACCAGATCAATATCATCGCGTTTACACAATTCTTCGTAACCTTTATCACCCGAGTAAACAGCCGCTTTTGGTAAAGAAGCTTCTTTCAGATACTTTTGACACTTCTCAGCACGCTCCTTTTCATAGTCGCACAGTGCTACAATCTGTGTGCCAGGAATGTAAGTGAAACGTGACACAGCACCCGGCCCACGCATACCTAACCCTACAAATCCCACACGAACTACTTCCATCTTAGGAAGAGCCAGCCCGATGACACTCTCTTGTCCGGCAGGTCGTTCGGGAGTTTTCACTACAATTGTTCCTTTATTCCACTCCCATTCCGTACCCTTGTCGTTGACTTGTACAGTAGATTTCTGCATTGTACATGAACCAAACAAGAGGCATATGCTCAATGCTAAAAAATTTGTTATTTTCATACGTAATTATTAATTAAATTATTCTTAGTAGGCTATCTCATATTTCTTTTACTGCTCATACGCACCACAACCTTTCCTTTACCACCTTCCAATCCACATTCTGCCTCCAACATATTGTAACCTTCAATGGGATATTCACCCTTATAGGTATTCTTTGCCGGATAAGTTTTAAAGGTAGCTCCTGCCGGAGCGATGATTTCCATATAAAAATGTTTGCCTTCATGCGTCAAGCGTACCCGGTTCTCTTTTACTTCCACTTGTGCCTTGGTGGAAGCTATCCATGAGACTATAGACTGCGGGCTGAGTAAGTCCACTTCATCCGTTATCTCTATTGTGTAATCATTTAACAATTTGAACGTGCGGAATACAGAAGAAGCCTGATCTTTGTATAGAGTAGTCATATCCAGCTTTACAGAAGGCTGCTTCGCATCTGTATGCTCTTCGCAAACAAATGCCTCGCCATTGGCATACTGAATCTTATGGTCGATACTCAACGTATTATGGGAAAAATTGTTATTACGGAAATACTTCCAACGTTGTCCGTCAGGACGTCCGTCCCAAAATCCCGGTAGGGCATAATCATCAGCTCCCAGATCCTCTGTCCAACAAACCCCATTGCTTTCAACAATGAATGTACCTCCATCCAAATGTTGATGCGCTTGACGAGGTTCTCCACCCTTGGCTATCAAAAATAGAGAACCTTTCTTATTTCTATTCCCATTGAAAACTATTATATCATTAATTGTGTTGTGGTATATTTCTAAGGCAGGTATTTTCTCCACTTTTTTAGGTGAAGCATTGTCAAACCAAGGAAGTGACAGAAAGAAAAGCTGATGTAGAAGTAAATTATCCTGCATGGTCAATTTTAACTTTTCCCGATACCATTCAGCCACTTCAGGTTGGTTATACATACGGCTGAATAAGAAAAATGCTGGAGAATTTTGAGCATCAGCCCCCGCATTACCGAAATTAAAAAGACGACCGGACGGAGTAAGTGTCCGTTTTTGATAAAGCGCCGTGCGCTCCAAGCCGGGTAGTTGTGCTATACCTCCCTTTCCATTGTCATTATCAGCCACCGCCTTTAGGTAGAGAGTTAAATAACTGGTAGTATATCCCCAATAAGCAGGGCCCTCATAGCATACGCCATCCGGAGCAAAATGTTTCAGGCAGTTGGGCATATACTTGGCAGCATTATCAAGAATGACAGCGGCCTCTTTCGGATAATCTTCTGCAATACCCAAAGCGGCCAGCACCATACCAGTGTTACATACCACGTTCCAATTGGTTTCTCGTTTCGCCCAACTTCCCAAGCTACCCTTTTCGTATTCACGCAACACACGAACAATGGCACGTTCGTACAAACATTTCTTTACCAAGTCTTTAGTTGAAATAGGCAGCGCATCATACAACCAGTCATAAGCAATAGCTACGGCAGTTGCCATTTCCGCAGTATCCAAATAGTGAGGTGGATCCCAGTCGGGATAGTTACACACCCACAATAAAGCCTCGTTGGCGGCATCCAAGTATTTCCGCTCACCGTAGAGACGGTAAGCTAATGCAAGCGTACCCAAGCGGTTCACATAGGATCGGGATGTCCACAATATATTACCATATTTATCCTTTAAATAAGGTTTCTGCGGAGTAATCGCCAATGTATCCGCTTTCGCTTTCAAGAACTCTGCCAACTCACCGGCAAGCTGATTGTTTTGTATCAACTGCTTCACAGCAGCTTCTTCTGCACCAGTGAACAGCAAGCGAGGGTGATTGGAAAGAAAGCGTTGCTGACCATACATATTGCAAACAAAAAGCAACATGAATACAACAACAGTGCATCTGCCCATATTTGCAATCGAATTAAAAAATAGATTTCTCATATTGAAAGAATTAAATGCAACTCCCGTGAATTGTTTTTATGTCATACAAAAACTAATCTGTCAATTTTGTCACATCCATACTCGGTTTCGGATAGTTTTTAGAAGCAATGTAGTGCTTTGTTTCCTCAATCATCTTGGGAGTGACCTCAAAATCATAGTTACCATAATCGCCTACGTGAAATTTTCCGGTCTGAAAGAACCCCCACGCATCGAAGAAGTCCGTAAGATCTGTTTTCAGGAAATCACAGCAAAGCTTAATATACTCATACATATTATGAATAGATGCATTACCCGCCCCTTTATGAGGTTGGTTACGTAAATGCTCCATCAGGTCGGCATAGAAATCCTTATAACCAATCTTATCGGCATAGATTTGAATTTGCCAGAAGGGTATCAATTTATGGAAAGGATCCTTCACACACATAATAAACTGCTTTTCTGGCGCATTAAGTACTTTACTAAAAGCAGCCTCATAAATATGACGCTTACTCAAACGACTGGAATCACCCAAACTCATAGTGCCATACATGGAGAAAAGATTATTGCTCACTTCTGTCATTCCTCCCCAAGTAAGCCAGGGACGCATCTGCATCACGTGTCCTATCTCATGATGAATGCCCCAGTTAGTTGTCACTTCCGGACCTATCGCTGCCTTCATAGTGCCATCTGTACCCTCAAAAGCTACACCGTCACCATCACGAAACATAAAATAGTTAAAGTTAACACGGGCCAAAATACGTTTCTTAGGAATACGATTATATTTTGTAGCACCCGAGAAATCATATTGTACCTGCATTATCTTGTCATAATTCTCAGCCAGTTCCTTGCCTTTGCCATAAGCCAACTTTTTTAATTGCTCCACAGGGTATGCTAGTTGAATATATTTCCCCTTCACATCCATAACAGGGCTGACCGCATTATCTAATAGACGGTTCCAGTCTTCGTTACTCTGTACAGTAGCGTCAAAGTACCCATTTACCTTCCCGGTTACAAAGTGAATGGTAACTGCCGGTGCAGTGTCGGGGTCATCCGCGAAATAGTCTACATACACATTGCCAGCTTTCTTCACATTGATTACGTTCACACCTTCGTGTAACAGTATCTCTTGTTTTTTCAGTCCCCATCCTTCGGGGTCTTTTGTCGGTTGATAGCCTAGAGTCGGTTGACGCATCCAGTCTGGAATGAGCAGTCCTACGGTGCGTCCGTGAAGGTCACCCACCAATACTACATTTTCTCCAGCTTCCAAATAGACCCCGGTAATGTTTTCGTAACGACTGTATCCGTTGGTGAGTTTGAGTTGTTGCTCCAGTACCTTATTTGAGGGTATAGGCTTATAACTCTGTAACAAGTAGGCCGAGTTATAATCACCTCTCAGCATTTTCTCGGCCAATTGCTTCATTAGCTGGGATTCCATGCCTTTCAAATGTTTGTCTTTAAAGTTCTTAGACAGAGATGATGCTGTCCAATCAGTAAAGTTAGTAAGGTCCTTGTTTACTTGATAGGTGGAGTAAGAGGGTGTTTGCGCGTAGAGTACCCCCGCCAAACTACAAAAGGCAGCCACTGTCCACTTGCGAAGTTGTTTCATATTTATAACGTAATAAAGATTGATTTATATGCAAAGATAAATAAAAGACCGCCTATTCTAACAGGTTGTGCTAAAATAAGCAGCCTTCATTTCAAATAGCGCCTCTATTTTATTTAATAGAAGCGGCTATACGACTACCATCATATTGTACGGCCATCAACTTATATCCATTTTCCCAAGCAGTATTCATCTTATAGGATTTCTTACTACCTTCAAATACACAAATAAGTTTATTGTCGGCATTGAGCACTTCGAAAGCTACTACATTTTGCCAGTTATTAACGGTAATGGTAGAAGTGGTGATTCCTTCATCGTTAGTATCTTCTTGATGTGAAGCTATACCGGCTATAACATTCTTCTGATCCTTGAAGATATCTACGGTGCTATCTACAATATATTCTACAGGATCTGTACATTTAGGCAATCCCAAGGTAGCGATACGGTTTCTTACATTGGCTATCTCTGTTTCAGTGATGGTGAATTGCTTGTTGGTATAATCACCAATCATCATATCGATGGGTGATAAGAATCCCCACTTCTCAAAGAAGTCAGTCAAGTCCATACCAGCCGATACGCAACTGTTATAAACAAATTCGAGTTGGCACAAACCATCGGTTGTCGGATTGGCTGTGGTACGTACTTTCTCATAGATGTCTGCATAGAAACCTCCGTGATCGGTCCGTTTCATCGGAGTATTTCCTTTCACTTCGCCAAAGTAGAGTTCCAATTGCCAGAACGGAACTAACTTGTTGAATACATCGCTTTCGGCATTATGTGCCTTTTGACCTGCCATAATGTTATTGAAAGCCGACACATAGCGATCCTGAACAGTCAAACGTGACGGCTCGTTGTAGACCTTAGTTTGTACATAAATGGCAGTAATGTTGTTTGTTACCTCTGTCATGCCATGCCATTTCAAGCCCGGACGAGTTTGATGAATATGTCCCAATTCGTGTGCAGGTCCCCAACAATTGGCCGCCATTTGGGTCTCATCAGCCAGATAGTTCAAACTACTTTCAATGTAGGCTGTATGATAATCGGTAGCATACATAAATGAGCCACTATTATAATGGACATGGAAATAACTACGATTATGAAACATACGATCATACTTTTCCAATCCCAAGAACTCTTGCTGACGATAAATCATATCATCATAAAGGTTAATCAGGTTATCTACATCCTTAGTATAATTCAAGAAACTGCGCGTAGTAAACGTAAGATGCACATATTTACCTATCACATCAAAGTGAGTATCTACACTATTATTGAGTAACTCTTTCCAACGTCCTTTCAGTTTTGGATTTTGACTATCGTAATATCCATTTACCTTACCCGATGCAAAATGCAGAGTGATTTCAGGGGCATTTTCATAATCATCTTTGTGATACATCACATACACAAGTCCTTTCTCTTTAATGCTAATAGTATTAACACCGTTTACAATGGTATATTCCGTTCCTCCAAATCCATCTTGTCCTGGTTTGTCGAGATTCTGTACACGGATATTCACTTTATCCAATCCATTCAAATCGGCCATTACTACCAAGTTCTCTCCGGCAGGAACAAAGATTCCTGTTGGATTATCAAGTAAACTATATTTAGCTGTTTTATTAACAGCAGCATCGATATCAGGATGCGGATAAGCCTTATAGTTGGCAATACGGAACTCACGTTGGTATTCATTATTATACATAAACCAAGCTAAAGTCTTGTAAAATGAACTCTTACAATTCAAAATATCCTCTTCGGTAACGGTAGGCTTCAAGTCAGTGCAAGCGATATCAGTAAACAGTTCATCATATTTGAAAGCATTGGGATCTTTTTGGAAGAACTGCATTTCTTGACACCGCAATGGTTTGCTCATATTATAGCAAGTACTGATAGTAAATTTTACCTTTGTCACATTGCTTTGGGAAGCATTGAAGTCTGCACGTGTAGAGTTGGCGTTATCAAATGTCCCTTCGTATACTTTCACATATTCTGCACTACGTGTTTTATTAACATCGGTCAACACTTCAATCTTCACATCTTTAAAACGATTAGCAGAATAGGTACAATGATAAATGATGTAGTCCAAATCTACCGGTTCATCAAAAGTATATTCAATATACTGAGGATATACCAATCCTATTGGAGCTTTCCAATTCGCTTGCCATTCGGTAGTCAAATCATTATCGAAAGTTGCATCATAATTTCCACCGGGCACACCACCATCACCTTCCGCACTGTTGGGAAACAGTTGAATATCGTTGCCTTCTTCAGGTGCAACAGGTTCGTAAACATCCAATCCTTTTTGCACCACATTAATAACGGTTGGCTCCAAGTCAGACATTTCATCACTATCGGCAAACACAATTTCACCCATACGTTTTACTCCCTTGTTACTCTCTATTTTTAAGAGGTATTGTTTGGTAACAGTTTCCTGCGGAGCACGGGTATCAGGTTGAGTCTCTTTTATTATCCAATCGGGGAGGGTAATAATATAGTCTACATTCGAAGTTACTTCCACCAATACTTTATCTCCGGCAGCATCGATATTCATGTTCTGAGGAGATACCAAAATAGCTTGCTGGTAACCTAACTGCGCTACACGTACAGTATCTGTTTGAGAAAATGCCTTTACATAAAATTCACCTCTACGCACATATTTGTCTTCACTCAAAATAACACTTACAATCAGATTGTCATCTTCATTACGAGTCACACTACACCAGCCTTGTAGTTCTTTGCTCAATTCTACAGTCCATTCTTCGTTACAACGAACCTCCAGTATCCGTTCTCCACTGTTTTGGTCAAAGTTCACATTGTAGCTATCTAAGAGCAAAAACGGAGTGAGCGGTATATCAAAATTATAATCGTCACAGCCAGTTAATATAGTCATCCCAAAGAACACCATTATAACCCAACCAGCTATTTTTTTTAATAAATTACTCTTCATAGTATATTTTCTTTCTGTATTAGATACTTTATTTGCCTTCCCCCTCATCCCTAATAGACATGAGAGAGAAAGTTTTTTCTTTAATTATAGTAAGGGTTTTGCACAATATGCGGGCATTTGTTAATTTCCTGATAAGGAATTGGCATTAGATATTGTCCCTTATGGAAATTTCGCGGTAATGGAAGATCCATCGGAGTAAAATCTTCCACCTTAGTAGCATTAGTATTCAGTCCGCGATCGGGCATTCCACAATGTTGCTCTGCTATTTTCCAACGACGAATATCGAAGAATTTATGACCTTCTAAATATAACTCGTTCATACGTTCTGCACGTACAATCTCTCGCATCCCCTCTTGAGTGTTTTGGTAACCAGGATTAGTAGAATACTTATCCCAAGCCTCATCTACACTAGGAATACCGGCACGTTCGCGTACTTTATCCAAATATACTTTAGCTTCGGATAAACGATCCAACTCAACTAAAGCTTCAGCATAGTTTAAATAAAGCTCTGCAAGACGGAATAACGGAAATGGATATTCTATTACATTCCATTCAGCGGACGGTACAACCCCCTTTTTATTTCCAAATCCAGAAATAGAATACTCCTGATCGGTACGATTACCACGACCATGAGGATCATCTCTCAACAAATGGATTCTGATAGCACGCTTAGCCGGATCAGCACTAATTTCTTCATTGTTATATTTACCAAATTCAAAATATCCATTATGATAGGTAGTCCACGCATAAAATCGGGGCTCACGATCGGTGCAAAGACGCATTACCTTATCACTACTAGGAGTAAAATTAGCATATTTCACAAGATCCTCATAATTGTTTCCATCACAATTTTCCGGAGCATTAATATATTCGTAACGTTCGTCATAGTCGAACGTTTTATCCTTATTTATTGGAAGCCCGTTTTTAGTGTAAAATGCTTCAATGGTTTGCAAAGTAGGACAGTTAGTCATACTGATACCAGCAAACTTACCACCGAGCGTCTGACGAGGCGGACAGCGACGCTGTATTCCATAATAGTCATCATTACGTGTGTCAGCCCAAATAATTTCCGGATTATTCCCTGTCTGATTGTCGATATTGGTATATCTCAATCTTCGTTGTGCTTTATTGGGAAGTCCCGGTTTAGCATCACTTGGTTCACCGGCATCCGCATCGTGATAGAGATGGAATTTAGCTTTTTCCACTTCATCAATTGCATACTTTGTTTGGGTAGCACTTATTTCCCATTTTGCTTGACTTTTCTCTTGAGCTATTAACTGACGTCCATCTAACGGACTACGGAAATCGGCATACATTTCTGTGTTTCCATTATAGAGCGGTGAAGCGGCATAGAGGTAAACTCTGGATTTCAATGCTAATGCTGCAAGACGTGTGGCACGACCATAATCTTTTCCACTCCATGTAGTAGGTAGTCCGCCTTCAGACATTGCTTCATCCAATTTTTCGTTAATAAAGGCCACTACTTCGTCTATACTACTACGTTCGGGAAAACCACTAATGGGTGTTTCTAAATCTATAACACTGCGAATAATCATGGTCGGACCATACGAACGCATAGACAAGAAATGATAATAAGCTATCAAAAAATTAGACTCTGCCAAATATTGTTTTTTCATTTCGTCTGTTACATATTCGTTGGACACTTGTTTCAAGCTTTCTTGGAACATGTAGCATTGATGAATACCATTCCAAATAGTAGACCATGTATTACTAGTAAATCCCAAACTGACAGGACTATAATAACCGTATTTGAAAGTGGTAAACAATTCTTTGGTAACAGCTGTGAGTTCTTCCGCAAGCCAATAACTGTTACCGAAAGTTCTGTTAGCTGGTAAATAGCCATAACAAGAATAGAGATATCCTCTTACCGCACCTTCCGTCTTCCAAGTATCCGATTCTTGTGCACGTTCATCGGGGACAATGTCTAGATAATCGCAAGAACTAAGTTGCCCCATCATTCCCAATACGATTAAAAATTTTGCTATCTTTTTCATATAGAATTCTTATTTATTATTAAAGGTTACTTGAATACCAAAATTGATGATACGTTGAGTGGGGTACTTCATACCACTACCGCTCCCCATTTCAGGATCCCAATAATCGAAAGGGGAAAATGTCAGCAGATTCTGTCCGCTTAAGTAGAAGCGCCAGCCTTTGAAAGTATAACCCACTTCGGCATTTTTCAGTTTCAAAAACGAACCATTACGTAACCAATAGGTTGAGTTTTGTGTATTATTGCCATTGTTTTCCAATGTCAAACGCGGATATTTGGCATCAATATTTTGGTTTTCAGTAGTCCAGTGGTCATCGGCTATGTATTTAAACAAGCCGCGGATACGTGCCTCACCAAAAGGATGGATACCACTCATCAAAATTGAAGTCTTAGCTACTCCTTGAAAGAAGAAAGAGAAATCCCATTTCTTGAATTTGATAGAAGGACCAAAACCATATACTATTTCCGGGTCTTGCGGATTGCCCACATAACGTCGGTCATTGCCATCAATCACATTATCATATTCACCACGGTAGTTAGGAAGATTATGATACCAAATATCCCCAGGTTGTGGAGTGTATCCCAAAGCTTTTTGATCGGGGTTATTATGGATGGTCTTTTCATCGGGGAATAATCCGTTGTCAATATAGAGCAAATATTGCCCTAATGAATGCCCTACCGATGACAAGTTAGGATATTCTTGGAAAGGAGGCTCATCTCGTTCCAAAATGGTATTGTGCGCATAGGTGAATGTTCCCTTGAAAGAGAGAAAAAGATCTTTGTTCACCTGTTTGTTATAATCTATCGACAAATCCATACCTATATTTTTCATCTTACCTAAGTTAGCATATACCGTTGCTCCGCTCAAACCCAAGAAATCGGGGATTGTACTACCTCGACTCAAGAAGATGTCTCTACGAGTCTCTTTGAATGCTTCGACTGTCAGATTAAAACTATTATAAAGTTGAAGATCAATACCTACATTTATCTTTTCTCCTATTTCCCATCCCAAATTTGGATTAAAGAAACGAGACCATTTAGGTCCCTTGTAAGTTACCCTGTTTCCACCGACACCTGTAGTGTATCCAGGACTACCACCCAAATCAATATCTTCAAGATAAGTAAATCGTCCGGCTCCGGTATTATCATTACCTACCAATCCCCACGATCCACGCAGTTTTAAGTTGGAAATCACAGGACGAATATTATCCCAAAATTTCTCATTTGATATGTTGTATCCTACAGCGATAGATGGGAAGAAACCATAGCGGTTACCTGATGCAAAGTTTTCCGAACCATTGTAACCAAAGTTAGCTTCAGCCATATAGCGACCATCGTAAGCATACGACACACGTCCGGCAATACCCTGTTTGCGCTCAGGCAGTGAGGAAAAAAGGTCAGTCACATTATTTGTATTGTACTGCTGACGATTAAACAAAAACATGGCATTCACATCGTGTACACCGCCAAAGGTATGTTTATAGTCTAAAGTAGCTTGCAGATAGAGTTTACGGTTACCGCTATGCGAGCCCGAGGTTTTAATAGCAGTACCACGTTCATTGCCCGTTCTACGAAGAGTATATTCACCGGTTTCGTCATTTTGAGAAGCGACCTCAAAAGCATTATAGTCACTCACACGAGTGGCATTACTGCTTGAATTGTTTTTGTAAGAGAATAATCCATTGAATGTCAATCCTTTTATAAACATACCCAAATCCTGCTGCAACTTAAAATTGGCAGTAATAATACTGGTATGGTTTGTTTTGTATCCGGTCACGTAGTCAGCTACAGGATTCATATATCCACCGGTAGCAAATGGGCCCCCACTTTTATCCCCCCACATAATATCTTCGGTATCATATCCATAACCAGCAGGAAAAGAAACAGGATAGTCTACAGGATTGTGTTCCATAGTAGATGCAAATAAAGAACTTGTACTAGCATTCGGTCCTTTCCAATCTTTAATAGAGGCATTCAAACCCAATGACAGTTTAGTAGTAGGAGTCGCTTGTACATTCAAGTTATTAATAAAATCGTAGTTGGTTACATTGATGTTATTATTATAGCTGAAACCATATTTCTCGCTCAACGAGTTCAAGTTACCATCGCTGTGTTTCACACCCACACTCATAAAGTAGTCCATTTTTTTGTTACCTCCACGAATATTGAAGTTGGCACGCTGGGCAAAAGCATTTTTTTTGAACATCTCATCATACCAATCTACATTAGGATAAAGATAGGGATTGAGTCCGGCACGTGTTCCTTCTATCTTTTCCCTACTATAGGGAGTAGCAGCCGAAGTGGGGCGAGCGGCTCCTTCATTATAAGCTTCCATATAGGTTACACCATCAGCCATTTCAGGAACTTTGGTTAGCGAGGTCAAGGCTCCCTCTAAGCGAAAGTTAATAATAGGCTTGTCGAGATCTTTACCACTTTTGGTAGTAATAATCATTACACCATTGGCGCCGCGTGTACCATATAGCGCAGTAGCAGTAGCATCTTTCAAGATAGAGAAACTCTCGATAGCTTCAGCATCGAGTGAATTCAATTCAGTACTGCTGATTTCCACACCATCCAAAATAATAAGTGCACCAGTTGCGCCACTAAAGGTAGATTTACCGCGAATCCAGAAACTGGCCCCATCGGCACCCGGTTCACCACTACGTTGTACAGCAATGACACCCGAAAGACGTCCGGCAAATGAAGTAGACAAACTAGAAGAAGGTACCTTTAATTCAGCAGGTCTCACCTGCGTCACAGCACCAACCAAACTTTCTTTCTTTTGTCCTACGCCAAAAGCAGTCACAACCACTTCATCTAATGATTCAGTAGCTTCACTCAACTCAACTGTATAAGTCTTCAAATGACTTATACTGATTTCTTTGCTCTCATACCCCAAATAAGAAATGATAAGCACATCTCCTTTTGATGCTTTCAAAATAAATTCACCATCAAGATTGGTAGTAGTACCAACAGTAGTTCCTTTTACTTTGACAGCAGCACCAATAACTGGTTCACTCGTTTTTCCATCCAAAACAACACCTCGGATTTCGCCCGTTTTTTGTTGTGCTCCCATAGAATTAACTAAAATCACCTCATTTCCATTTACTCCATTTGCGAATGAAGAATTCGAAATGAAACAAAGACCTAAAGTCAACAAAGGAAGCGCACTAAGAATTATGCCACTTTTCTTTTTCATAATAATAAAGAGTTTTTTGTTTTCATAATAAAAGTTTTATTTTAGATAAAGGATTAATTATTTACCGACACAAAAGTGAATAATTCCATTCAAATAAAGAGGATATTTCATCTATTTCAGGTACTGAATTTGTCTTCTCCATGAAAAAAATCTATTTTAACACAACAGAGAGAGGATTAACGATTTCTTTCCTAAAAAAGCTTCTTACCGGACAAAACGTTAAAAACAAAAGTGAAAACACAAACTCCCCTTCGAATGGACGGAATATCCCCCTACCTATTTTATATAGGAATAACTTTGCAGCATAAAAACATCTAACATATAATATCTAATAACATGATTAAATTTATAAAGAAGAATCCGGCAATCCCCCAAAGATGGATTGTACTTACTGCATTGGCGTGTTCACTAACAACGACACAGGCGCAAACACTCCAAGCAGAAAAAGCATTTATCAAAGAGAATATGGAATTCGCCACCAAACAATATAGTTTGATGATGCAAACCCCTGCACAAGGAAAAAATGGAAAAGCTATCATGCCACACAGTATGCGCAAAGACGGTACTCCCAGCAAAGGAAGTATTTACCTTTGGACAGCAGGCTTTTTCCCTGGTACATTATGGTATCTATCAAACTACACAGGTGACAAAGCTTTGCAAGACTCTGCCTTAGTTTATACACATCAAATGGAACCCGCAAAGACCTTCACAGACAATCATGATATTGGATTCATGATGTATTGCAGCTATGGTAATGCCAATCGCTTCGCACCAAAAGACGAATATGAGGACATATTAGTAGAATCGGCACGTTCACTCTGTACACGTTTCCGCCCTCAAGCAAAAGTCATTCAATCATGGAATGGATTTCGCAGTTGGCACGGTGACAAAGTATATGATTTTCCTGTTATCATCGACAATATGATGAATCTAGAACTATTATTCCATGCCTCCAAAGTGACGGGTGATGAAAGTTTTCGTAAAGTGGCTATTTCACATGCAGAACAAGTAATGCACCATCAAGTACGTAAGGACTACAGTTGCTTCCACATCATATATTATGATAAAAAAACAGGCAAGCCCATCAAAGGAGAGACTTCTCAGGGATATTCCGATAATTCAGCCTGGTCACGTGGACAAGCTTGGGGAATCTATGGATTTACCATGTGTTACCGTGAGACGAGAGACAAACGCTTCTTGAAAACTGCAGAAAAGATGGCAGACTTCTACCTTGATCATCCCAACCTTCCTTCCGACAAGGTTGCCTGGTGGGACTTTAACGCCTTTCAAGAAGGTTACACACCCGGTATCCGTTCCAACGCCTGTAAAATGGTAAATAACTACCGCGACGCTTCCGCCGCAGCCTGCGTAGCTTCGGCATTACTGGAACTGAGTACTTATAGCAAAGGTAGCAAAAGTAAGAAATATCTGGAAAGTGCCAAACAAATTCTACATGCACTAGGTAGTACCAACTACCGTGCCGAGCTAGGTAAGAATGCAAACTTTATACTGATGCATAGTGTAGGTGCCGTACCTCACAATTCAGAAATAGATGTGCCGCTAACGTATGCCGACTACTATTTCATCGAAGCTTTACATCGTTATAACCGAATGCTGGACGGAAAAAGTCCACTATAAATAAAAGGAAAAAACATGAAAAGAAAGAATTATCTAATCTGTTTACTAACGGCTATAATACTACTGCCAATAGGAGTACAAGCCAAAGACAAGAAAAAAGGAAAGAAGAATATTCCCATGACGGAAATTCAAACCACTGGCACCCAAGATCGCGCCATATGGGTAAAGCTACTTTGGAAAATATCATATCCTGTCATCCATAACCTCGCAGAAGGAACACTACACCAGAATATGCCCATTGAGACCCGTAGCGGTGAAACAGCAGGCTACAAAGACATGACACATCTGGAAGCTGTAGGCCGCACACTCGCCGGGGTTGCCCCTTGGCTAGCACTCCCCGATGATGATACAAAAGAAGGTAAACTACGCAAGCAGATGCGTGAAGAAGTACTGAAAGGATTAAAAAATGCAGTAGATCCTGCATCACCCGACTTACTGAACTTCACCAAACACGCTCAACCTATCGTAGATGCCGCCTATCTGGTACATGCCTTCCTCCGTGCCCCCAAAGCTTTATGGGAACCATTGGATGAAGTTACAAAAGAACGCTATATTAAATCCTTCCAATCCTTACGTGATCGTACTGGTGCTTACAACAACTGGCTACTCTTCACCGGACTAACAGAATCATTTCTGTTGGGAAAAGGTGTACAATACGACCAGTTCCGTATTCGTGTAAGTAAAAATAAGGTAAAAGAATGGTATGTAGGCGATGGCTGGTATAGTGATGGTCCATCATTCAGTATGGATAATTATAACGCCTACGTGATGCATTCTATGATGGTAGCTATGCTGGAAAATCTTTTACCTAAACGTTGGGCAAGTCAGAAGGAGCTAGACGAAGCTATGAACCGCATGATACGCCACTCTGAATTTTGTGAACGTATGATAGCTCCCGATGGCACATATCCCGCTTTCGGACGTTCGGTTACTTATCGTACCGCTGCATTCCAATCGTTAGCAGACGTAGCTCTACGCAAAAAATTGCCCTCACACGTTTCTCCCGCCCAAGTACGTTGCGCCCTGACTGCCGTACACCGAAATATGTATGAGGGAAATCAGAACTTCGATAAGGATGGTTGGTTAGTGCTCGGCTTCAACGGTCATCAGCCAGAATGTGCTGATGGTTATACCTCCACTGGCAGCCTTTATATGGCAACCTTAAGTTTTCTACCTCTCGGTCTTCCCGCTGATGATCCGTTTTGGACAGATGCATACGCAGATTGGACTAGCAAAAAAGCTTGGAAAGGAGGACATCTACACAAAGATTACAAAGTGGAATACTAAAACAGGGTTATCAAATGGTCCAGAAACCAACCTTTATAACTTAGCAAGGCATGAAAATTTGTATATAAACAATAAAAATGTTGTGATTAAATAACCAATTACCATCCTCCTGTATTATCCTCTAGTATAACGGTATAGAGTTAATACAAGGGGATGGATCCAAATGGTTTAATCCGTATACCACTATCTTTTACTGCATAGCAATCTCACAATACTACCTGTAAATCAGCGTTGACAAATATTCCTCAGCAAACATCTCATTGGCGACTTCCAACAAAGTCTCTGCAGTCAAAGCCTCTATACGTTTAAAGACAAGCTCGGATGATTCATACTTATGGTAATGCAGGAAAGTTTTCGCCATGCCCAACGCATTATTCTCAAAATTATCGGAGGCCACCCCGATTTGTCCGATCAACTGCTTCTTGGCTGCCGCCAACTGAGAAGAAGTCATTTTCACATCCCGCATTCGTTTCAGTTCCTTATAGGTCAATTTCAAACAAGTATCCATATCTTCAATATCCGTCCCGAAGTAGATGCAGAAAGCACCTGTATCGGTATAAGAAGTCAGATTGGATTCGACATTATAAACCAATCCCCTGCGTTCACGAAGAGAAACATTCAGTTTGCTGTTCATTCCAGGACCGCCGAGGATATTATTCAGCAGATAGAGTGCGGTACGTTTGTCGTCGTATGCATTATATCCACGGCTACCAATCATTACATGTGCCTGATGTGTGTCTTTAGTTACCGTTAAATGTTCAGGAATATAAAGAGGCGGAGGCGTACGGCGGTTCTCAATTTCCACAGCAGGAATATCCGACATATATTTTTCTGCCAGACGGATAATTTTCTTGAAATCATATTGTCCTTGAACGAAAAACACCATATTCCCCGGCTGATAGAACCGACGGGTAAAGGACAGGACATCCTCCGTGCGAAAACTCCTCAGAAGTTCCGGTTTCCCCAGAATGTTTCTTCCCAGCGGATGATTACGGAATATCATATCTTCAAAATCATCGAAGATCAATTCGGAAGGATTGTCTTCATAGGATTGGATTTCGTCAATAATCACTTCTGTTTCCTTTTCAATCTCATGTTGCGGAAAAGTAGAATGGAATACAATATCCCCCAGTAGCTCAAGCGCACGTTCCAGATGTTCTGTCAGGAAGGCGGAATAGACAACCGTTTCTTCTTTATTCGTATAAGCATTGAGGTCACCGCCTACATTCTCCATTCGGTTGAGAATATGCCAAGCTTTCCGTTTCACCGTTCCCTTAAAAATAAGATGTTCTACAAAATGAGCCATTCCCTGTTCATTTGCCGCTTCATCACGGGTGCCGGCATCAATCGCAAAACCACAATAAGCTACTTTTGAAAGCGTCGGTTCATGGATAATACGCAGGCCATTAGGTAATGTATATTCGTTGCAATGCATTGTTTTCTACTTCCTTATTGAATTAATGCCACAAAAATACAATAAAACTTATTGCTGTTTATAGAAAATTGCAGATATTTGTGGACTATAACAGTTACAACGTATATGGAAAAGATAGGAATTTTCTGTTCTGCCTCTGAAAACATTGACAAAATGTACTTCGAAAGTGCTCGCCGAATAGGCGAATGGATAGGACAGACAGGCAAAACGTTGATTTACGGAGGAGCCAACCTCGGACTTATGGAATGCGTAGCACGCACCGTAAAAGAAAACGGGGGTAAGGTCATTGGAGTAGTCCCGACCAAACTGGAAGAAAATGGTAGAGTAAGCTCTCTACTGGACGAGGTGATTCATACCCGCAACCTGAGCGACCGCAAAGATATAATGACGGAAAAGTCGGATGTATTGGTGGCACTGCCTGGAGGCGTAGGCACACTCGACGAAGTTTTCCACGTTATAGCTGCCGCTTCTATTGGCTACCACCACAAGAAAGTTATCTTCTATAACGAATATGGTTTCTACAACGAGCTGCTGAAAGCACTCAAAACCTTGGAAGAAAAAGGCTTTGCCCGCCAACCTTTCTCAACCTATTACGAAATAGCAAACACTCCGGATGAACTAAAAGAAAAAATAAACTGATCATATGATAGACTCCATTAAACAACTTTTGCAACAGGAAGCACAGGCTGTGCTCAATATCCCTGTAACAGACGCTTATGAGAAAGCAGTACAACTTATTGTTGAACAGATACATCAGAAGAAGGGAAAACTAGTAACTTCCGGTATGGGGAAAGCCGGACAAATTGCGATGAACATTGCTACCACTTTCTGTTCTACGGGTATTCCCTCTGTATTTCTGCACCCTAGCGAAGCACAACATGGTGACTTGGGTATCCTGCAGAAAAATGATTTGCTCCTGCTTATCTCCAACTCCGGCAAGACGCGTGAAATCGTCGAACTTACCCAACTTGCTCACAATCTGGACCCGGAACTGAAGTTTATCGTTATCACGGGAAATCCAGATAGTCCGTTGGCGCACGAATCGGATGTTTGCCTGAGTACCGGTAAACCTGCCGAAGTTTGTACGCTGGGTATGACTCCTACTACTTCGACTACTGCCATGACTGTTATCGGCGATATTCTGGTAGTACAGACCATGAAGGAAACCGGATTCACCATTGCCGAATATTCGAAACGCCACCACGGAGGTTATCTGGGAGAAAAATCAAGATCACTATGCGAAAAGTAATCGGTATCGGAGAAACAATCCTCGACATCATCTTTCGAGGCGACCAGCCTTCCGCAGCCGTACCGGGAGGCTCTGTATTCAACGGCATCGTATCCTTAGGCCGGCTGGGAGCAAACGTCGGTTTCATCAGCGAAACCGGTAACGACCGCGTGGGAAACATTATCCTGCAATTCATGCGTGACAACAATATCCCGACCGACCATGTGAATGTATTCCCTGACGGGAAATCACCGGTATCTCTGGCTTTTCTCAATGAGCAAAGTGATGCCGAATATATCTTCTACAAGGATTACCCCAAACAACGTCTCGATGTCCTGTTCCCCAAACTGGAAGAAGACGACATTGTCATGATAGGCTCCTACTACGCCTTGAATCCGGTATTGCGGGAAAAGATTCTCGAACTGCTCGACCAGGCGCGCGAGAAAAAAACTATTATCTACTATGACCCCAACTTCCGTTCTTCACACAAAAACGAAGCGATGAAACTCGCTCCCACCATTATCGAGAATTTGGAATATGCGGATATTGTACGAGGCTCATTGGAGGACTTTTTCTATATGTACGGCATGCAGGACGCGGACAAGATATACAAGGATAAAATCAAATTTTACTGTCCTCGGTTTATCTGTACTGCGGGAGGGGAAAAAGTATCACTCCGTACAAATTTAGTTAATAAAGATTATCCGATAGAACCATTGGAAGCTGTCAGTACCATTGGAGCAGGTGACAACTTCAATGCCGGGCTGATCTACGGATTACTTAAATACGACGTCAGATATCGTGATTTGAACAACCTGAACGAAGCAACCTGGGATAAGGTTATCCAGTGCGGAAAAGACTTTGCCGCAGAAGTCTGCCGGAGTTTCAGCAACTCCGTATCCGTAGAATTTGCGGAAAGCTATAAATAATACCCGCGAAATAGAATAGCGGTACAATATTTTATTAACTGATAAATGATAGTTGATTCAACTATATTGACTATCTTTGCACCCGAAATAAAAGATATACAGAGATTTAATGAAGACATTTGAAGAGCTTGGCGTTTCTCCGGAGATACGTAGAGCAATTGAAGAAATGGGATACGAGAATCCCATGCCGGTACAAGAGGAAGTGATTCCGTACCTTTTAGGAGAAAATAATGAT